>CEQT01081421.1_pt1 | contig 39612 bp, 35 predicted proteins | sample 530951 | NCBI WGS metagenome assembly CEQT01 (sample SAMEA2621132, study PRJEB7988) | marine metagenome | biome: marine biome (ENVO:00000447); feature: surface water layer (ENVO:00002042); material: "saline water (ENVO:00002010), including plankton (ENVO:xxxxxxxx)" | depth 5 m
TCCGCGCGCGCTGGGCCGTGGCCGGGGTCGAGCCGCAGTTGCCACTATTACAGGCGCAGCATGACCAGGCGGAAAGCCCGGCGGTGATTCCGCAGCCATCGGTGGTGGAGGATATGGAGGCCGATTACGCCAGCCTCGGCACCAGCATGGGGCCGCACCCGCTGGGTTTACTGCGTGAGCAGTTGCGCGAGCTGGATTGCCGTAGCTCGCGTGAGCTGCTGGCGCTGGCGCCGGATAAGCCGGTACGTGTGGCCGGTCTGGTGATCGGTCGCCAGCGCCCGCAGACGGCGACCGGGGTGACCTTTGTCACCCTGGAAGACGAGTTCGGCATGATCAACGTGATTGTCTGGAGCGACCTGGCCGAGCGCCAGCGCTCGGTGCTGCGCGGCTCACGCCTGCTGGAAGTGCGCGGCCAGTTTGAGGCGCGTGACGGTGTGCGCCATGTGATCGCCCGGCAGTTGCATGACCTGACCGGACTGTTACAGAAATTGACTGTGCGCAGCCGGGATTACCGCTGAAAGCTTCTGCGGCGGCCGCTGCAGGCTGCTGTCGAGGGCTGAATACGGTGCTATAAGCCAAACTGGCTTGAATCATCGTGTTTGCTGGGGTGTAGTAGTGGCAGAAAAGGTCCTGACACATGATAAAAACAACCTATGTCGGCGCCCTGAGAAGTATCTATTCCACCCTGAGCGATGAATATCGCAGCGGCGGAGTCGAAATCCTCAGGAAGCACCACTTGTCCAAAGATCACCTGCACGATCTGAAAGGCCGTCTCCCCATGGAGTTGATGACCTCCATCTGGGATGACTGCTTTCATATGACCGGTGATCGGCTGTTCGGCATCAAGGCCTCAGCACGTATCAGCACGGTTAATCTGCACGGCATTGACCGTCTGCTGCTGGCCGCGCCTACCATCGGATACGGACTGAGACTGTACCCCTACCTCGTGCGCCTGCTGCACTTTGACTTGAATATGGGAGTCTCAACTGACTCGGTGGGCAATCTGGTCTACGAGCTGCCGGGGCCCGCTGCGCTGGCCTATGCTTCGCCCACCGCCTGCGCCTATACCATGTGCCTGCATTTCAAGGTGTTCGAGAGCCTCTGCGGCCTCCCGATCAGAGACTGTATCGACCGCCTGCGCGTCACTGGGCGTAGTATCGAGGCGCGTACCTGGCTTGCCGAGAAGTGCGCAGATAAGGTCTCGGTTGCTGACAAGGCGTCCATCAGTTTTCGCAAGGAGCTACTGCAGCGGCCGACACCGCACGCCAATAGCCGACTGTTTACCCATCTGGAGCGCAGCTTTCTGCAGGTCATGGCTGCTGAGCGGCAACCACTGCCGTTTATTTCGCTGGTCAACCAGCTATCGATCAACCCCGCTGCGGTTGATGATCTGACGTCGTTGGGAGCTTGTCTGGACATCGATCCACACCTTTTGCTGACGTCTCTGGAACTGGCAGGGGAAAGCATGCTGTCACTGCAGGACAAGGCGCGACAGGCGGCAGCGACGCGCTTGCTGGACGCCGGTCAGCTGTCCGTCAAGCAGATTGCAGATGTCTGTGGTTATGCCTCCTCAACCAGCTTTATCCGCGCCTTTGATCGTTGGCATGGCTGTACTCCGAAGCTGTTCAGGGAGTCGATGGGTCAGTCGTACCAGCGGTTGTAGGCCCGAGTAAAGTTGGTCACTTCCCGGTAGCCCAGTCGATCGGCGATCTCGGCTTGCGACAGGTATTTTTCCAGCAGGTAGGCGCGCTGGCGGCGGTGAATGTCGATCAGCGTGGAGTAGCTGAGTCCCAGCTCATCCAGGCGGCGTTGCAGCGAACGGGTAGTCATGCCATTGGTGCTGGCGAATACATCAATGTCAGGCCAGTCGCCGGCATCGTCAAGGAAGGCCCTGCTGGCCTTGTGCAGGATATCGTCGGTCGGAGCCAGGCTTAGAACGAAACCTTCGATGGCGCTATCCAGAACGAAATCGTCATAGCCCAGCACATCCTCTTCTGGCGGCAGGTGCAGCTCCAGCCAACCGCTCGCGCTCGTCTCAGGTTGCACGGCAATGCGCTCGTCCAGAAGCAGGCGCCGGGCGGTGCTGCCGTGCAATGTCAGGCGAGCCTGGCTCAGTTGCGGCGAGCGAACCAGAAAGCACGCAATAAGGGCCAGCCAGAAGTCAGCCTCAAGCGCAGTGCACAGGTCTGGGGGAGCGGTACAGCGCAGTGTTACGACGTTGCCCTGCTGCTGCAGCGTCAGCTTTACGTAGCCGTGAATGTGATTCCACAGTCGGCAGAACAGCGGCAAGCGCTCATTTACAGCCAGCCCGCTTTCGCTCAGATAGTACAGCGCACCGTCCGCCACATTCTGTGGCATGGACGATGACAGCGCCTGCACGTTCAGCGTGCTCTGCTGCTGCTCCAGTTGCTGCCAGGTCTCGGCAGTAAAAAACCACTGCACACACCCGGACTCATCGAACTGGCGAGCCAGTTTCGGGCGGTCGAGCGGGTGGTAGGAAACATGGGGTTGGTGCAGACACAGCCATTCGTAGACAGGCAGGAAGGAGCTGCTTATCCAGTACGGATCAAATGGGTGTGAGTTTTTTGTCATCTGCGGATTATTGCCAGAACGGCCAAGCCCGTAACGTCAGGCACTCTAAAAACAACAACGGGGTGCTAACACACCATGAGCCTACTCAATACGCTCTGTCATGCCAAGGGACGCCCGAAAACCCTCGCTCTGTCAGTGGCTCTTGCCTCGCTGGCGACGGCCAGTGGCGCCAACGCAGCCAATTTTCAGCTGGGGGAGCAGCTGGACCTTGATGTCAGCTCAACTCTGACCATCGGTGCCAGCTGGGCTATGAGTGACCCGGATCGCCATCTGCTGACCAAGGCGGACGCCGCCACGATCGGCTTGCGCGGTGACGGGATCAACTACAACGCCGACAACGGCCGGATGAACTTCAAGAAGGGGGATTCTATCTCCCGCATCATCACCGGCATTACGGACTTCGACCTGTCTGGCGACACCGCTGGCGCGATGCTGCGCCTCAAGTACTGGTACGACCAGCGGCTGGAGCATTCCAGCTTTGACTATCAGCGTCCTGATGACTCGGACTGGGATCGCCCGTCGCGCTTCAAGGGCGTCTATGCGCTGGATGCCTACGTCTGGAAGGACTTTGAGCTGTTTGATCGCATCACGACTGCTCGCCTGGGGCGTCATGTGTTGTCCTGGGGTGAGTCGCTGTTCCTGCAGAACGGCGTGAATGCGATCAACCCGGTTGATGCGTCGGCGTTCAACCGCCCCGGCGTGGAGCTGAAGGAAGGTCTGTTGCCGGTAGAGATGTTCAGCATCAACACCGAGCTGACCGACAATCTGGGCATGGAGGCGTTTGTGCAGTTCAAGCAGCGCGAAACCGTGCTGGATGGCTGCGGTACCTTCTTCAGCGTGTCTGACAACTTCCAGAATGGTTGTGGCTTCGACTACATGCTGGCCGGCGCCCAGGGTACGACCCCCGATGCGATCGTACAGGAGCGCTACCTGCCACGGGGCAAAACGCAGTACGCCCGCGATGGAGGGCAGTATGGCTTGGCGTTCAACCTGACCGTTCCTGAGCTGAATTTCAGCGAGTTCGGCTTCTACTTCCTCAACTACCACAGCCGCACGCCCCAGATCGCGGGTGTCATTGCGCGCGAGGCGCCGGGCGCACCGGGTAATCCGGGGCTCAACCTCAATACCGGTGAGTACAGCACTGTGTATCCAGAGGACATCCGCCTGTACGGGCTGAGTTTCTCTACGGTTATTGACCGCTTCGCCACCTTCGCAGAACTCAGCTATCGCCCCAACATGCCGATCGGCTACAACGGCGCCGATTTTGTTGCGCTGCTGACCGGTAGCAATACCACACCGATACTGCCGGTAGGCGATATCACCGGTTACCGGGGGCAGAGCGTGCAGGGCTATGACCGTCGCAAGTTCTGGCAACTGACCCTGGGGACCACGGCTGCCTACTCCAACGTGCTGAATGCCAACCTGATGACCATGGCCGTTGAGGCCGGGGTCAATCATATCGAAGGGATTGATCGGGATACGGATCGCTTCGGCCGTGCCGGCTCCTTTGGTCGGACGCCGCCAACCAACGGCGCCAGCTGTGTACCGGTAGTCGCCGCCGGCACGGGGGCGGGCGGTCTGACACCGGATGAGTTGGCTGCTTACAACCAGCGCAACTGCAACACGGATGGTCTGTTTACCTCCACCTCCTGGGGCTTGAGAAGCCGCTTTGCGCTGTCCTACGAGAGCCTGCTGCCGGCGACTGTCATTTCCCCGGCGATTTCCTTCCGCTACGACGTGTCCGGCAATGGGCCGAACTTTCAGCAGAACCAGAAAGCGGTGGGCCTGAGCCTGACCGGGGTCTATCAGAACAACTATTCCGTTTCGCTCAATTACAACAACTTCTTTGGCAGCAACAAGTTCTCGACGATCAACGATCGTGACTTTGCGTCCATCAACTTCAAGGTCGACTTCTGATGAGTATGTTCAAATTCAACGCGATTAAGAGTGCCCTGTGCATTGTCGGTTGCCTGTTCGGCGCGCTGGCGCAGGCTGAGGCAGTGGACCTCAGTCGTCTGGATGGTGATCTGACTCCCCTGGGGTCGATTCGCGCAGGCAACGAGGCCGGTACTATCCCCGAGTGGACCGGAGGCATGGCCGCAGGCGCCGCCGAGATCGAGTCCAACGGCTTTTATCACAACCCGTTTGCTGACGAGCAGCCGCTCTATGTGATCACGGCGCAGAACTACCAGCAGTACAGTGATGTGCTGTCGGAAGGACAGATTGCCCGCTTCAAGAGCTACGCCGATTTCACCATGCCGGTTTATCAGTCGCATCGCTCAACGGCATTTCCGCAAGCCTACTACGACAAGACCCGTGAAAATCAGGGCGTTGTCAGCCTGGCGAACGACGGCGCCACGCTGGTGGATTATGAATACGGTATTCCATTCGCCTTTCCTGACAAGCCGATGGAAGTCATGTGGAACCACCTGACGCGTTTCCGGGGCGGCTCGATTGACCGTGAGTTTGCCACCGCAACCGTTGCCAGCAATGGCACCACCGGTGTGGTGTCCTATCACCAGTGGCTGGCCTGGCGTGAGGTATTTACCGACCTGCCGCCTGGCGACGATCGCCTGTTCAATACCATGGTGCATGTGCTTGAGCCGGCACGGTATTCAGGTCTGGTCACGCTGGTGCAGGACTCCATGGATACCAGCAGCAACCCGCGTGCGGCCTGGCAGTACAACCCGGGTCAGCGTCGAGTACGCCGTGCGCCCACGCTCTCCTATGACACCAGCGCACGTTACAGCTCGGGCATCGTGACCAGTGATGGCGTTGACGGCTTTGGCGGCGCACCGGATCGCTATGACTGGACCCTGGTTGGCAAGCAGGAGCTGCTGATTGGCTACAACGCCTATGACCTGGCGGACAAGACAGTCACCTATGACGAACTGCTGACGCCCAAGTATCTGAACCCGGAGATGACACGCTACGAGCTGCACCGTGTCTGGGTGGTCGAGGCGCAGTTGAAGGAGGGGATGCGTCACATGTACCAGACGCGCCGCTTCTATATCGACGAAGACAGCTGGCAGATCATGGTTTCCGACATCTACGACGGTCGCAATACCCTCTGGCGCCTGTACGAGTCGCATGCCATGCAGATGCATGACATCGATACACCGGTCAGTGCCATCGAGGTCACCCATGACCTGCTGTCTGGCCAGTACGCCACCAACTTCATGATCAACGAAAGCAAGACGCGTGCGGTCTTCGGTAAGCCCGCCAGCGTGTCCGACTACACCACGACCAAGCTGCGTCAGGCTGGTCGCTGAAACACCAACAAGAAAGAAGGACTGTCATGAAAAAAGAACTCGCCTTGTGCATTGGTCTGCTGAGCGGCACCTGTGGCCTGGCTCACGCCGCCGATGTACCCAGCCAGGATGAAATGAACGGCCTGTACAACTTTGCCTATCCGCTGGTGCTGATGGAGCTGACCAAGCACTATCAGGTCAAATCGGGCGTCAGTGGCATCAATACCTTTGCCCATTACCGCAAGCTGCTGGACAACGACTTTGACAGCGTCGTGACGGTGAACGTAGACACCTTGTACTCCATCGCACATCTGTCGCTGGAAGATGGTCCGGTGCGTATCGAGGTGCCTGTGACCGAAGGCTTCTACTACATGATGCCGATCCTCGATGGCTGGACCAACGTGATCGCCGAGCCGGGCACTCGTACCACCGGCACCGGGCAAACACATTTGTTTGTCACTGGGCCTGGCTGGCAGGGTGAGGTGCCGGAGGGCTACGTGCACATCGCGTCTCCGACTAACCTGGCGTGGGCCATCGGCCGCTTCCGAGCGGACAACGAGGCGCAGTTCCCGTCGATTCATGCCCTGCAGGACAAGTTCTCGATTACCACCGAAGGGGTGGCTGCCACCACGGAGTATGCGCAGTTGCACAGCGTGCCGGCCATGCCGACCGTACGCGATGGCATGGCACCTGATCATCAGCTGAGCGAGTACAGCGCGAAGGAGTTTTTTGCCACCTTCTGTGAGCTGCTGGAAAACAACCCGCCGAATGCTGCGGATCAGCCAATGATGGATCGCTTCACTACTACAGGTCTGGTTAACCCGGGGTGTGCTACCGACACCGGGCTTTACGCCGAGCCGGAGCTGGACGGCCTGTACGCCGAATCCAAAGGTATTATCGATGCCAGTCTGAAACTGCTGTCGGCACGCACTGCTACCCAGGGCTGGCGCGCAGCGCGTGGTCTGGGCGAGTACGGTACCAACTACACGCAGCGGGCGCTGACCGCCAAGTTGGGCCTGGGTGCCAACAAGGGGGCTGACGCTATCTACCCCGGCACTTACACCGACAGTGAGGGCCAGCCGCTGGATGGCCACAATCAGTACGTCCTGCATTTCGAGAAAGAAGAGCTGCCGCCGGTCAAGGGGTTCTGGTCGCTGACGGCCTACGACAAGGTGCGTGCCCTGATCGAAAATCCCGGTGATCACTACTCGGTAAGTGACCGCAGCGGCATGACCTTTAACGATGATGGCTCTCTGACCATCTACATCCAGCATGAGCAGCCGGAAGAGGCTGCCAAGCGCAGCAACTGGATCTATGTCGATGAGGCGCCGTTCAATCTGGTCATGCGTCTGTACTGGCCGTCGGAGTCGATTCTCTCGGGTGAGTGGAACCCGCCGCTGTTGAACAAGGTAGCGGCGCACTGACGCACCAGCTTGCTGTTCCGTAGATTCGCCGCAATGGTTTATCCATTGCGGCTTTTTTTTGTCAGCGCGATAGCCCGTCGAAGAAGGCCTCGACCACTGCCGCATCGAGCTGGTCGATGTGCGGCGGTTGCCAGCGCGGTTGCTTGTCCTTGTCGACGATCAGCGCTCGCACGCCTTCCATGATGTTGCCTTTCGCAAACCACTGACGGCCGATGTGCAGCTCCATGGCAAAGCAGTCGGCCAGGGGCAGTGCGGCGCCGCGCAGCAGCATGGCCTGGGTGACGGCCATCGCCAGGGGGGAGCGGTTGTCGATGATCTCGATGGTGCGCTGAGCCCATGCGCTGAACTCGGGGCGCTGTTCGCTGGCCAGTGAGGCGCGGATCGCAGCGATGTTGGGTTGGCCAAAGTGCAGGTCGATGGCCGGTTGCAGGGCCTTGAGCTCTGACGCGGGCAGTGCGCAGTCAGCCAGTGCCGCGACCTGATCGCGAAGGCTGCCGTCCGCCGGGTTGAAGCTGTCGATCAGCGCTTCCAGTTCACTCAGCCGGTCACTGCTGATGCACAGGTCACCAAGGCCAGCGTACAGCGCGTCGCTGCTGCCGACGTGGTTGCCGGTGATGCCCAGGTACATGCCCAGCTGGCCCGGCAGGCGGGACAGGAAATAGCTGCCGCCGACATCAGGGAAGTAGCCAATGCCGGTTTCCGGCATGCCGAGGCGTGAGCGCTCGGTCAGCAGGCGAATACCGGCACCTTGTGCCAGACCCATGCCACCGCCGAGGACAAAGCCGTCCATCAGCGCCAGGATCGGTTTGGGGTAGGCGTGGATGTAGGCATCCAGGTCATATTCTTCGCTGAAGAAGGTTTCCGGCTCGTGGTGGCGGCCCGCCAGGTAGTTGTCATACATGTAGCGGATGTCGCCGCCGGCGCAGAAGGCGCGCTCACCGGCGCCGCGCAGCAGTACCGCTTCGACCTGAGGGTCGCTTGCCCAGCTTGCCAGTTGCTGCTGCAGTACGCGGACCATGTCCAGATTGAGTGCGTTCAGCCCGGCAGGGCGGTTGAGGGTGAGCTGGCCAATACGGCCACGGCGTTCGATCAGCACCAGCGGCGCAGGTGTCTCCGACATGCGAATCTCCTTTCGGGTGGCTGCCGCGCCGGAGTCTTGTGGGTTGTTGGCCGGGCGACGAAAACGGACTGCGCGACAGGCAAATGGCGGTCGCACGGCGATAGGGAGGGCTGCAGTATAGGGGAGGTGGCAGGGGAGAAAAATGCGTGATCGGCAGGGCCTGGCACCATGAATGTCAGGCAATAAAAAAACCGCTGATCGGCGTTAACCAATCAGCGGTTTTGAAACTGGTTGCGGGGGCAGGATTTGAACCTACGACCTTCGGGTTATGAGCCCGACGAGCTACCAGACTGCTCCACCCCGCGTCAGAGGGCGCCATTCTACTGTTTTAAGAATGGCTGTCAAGCGATTGAACGAAAAGAATTTTTTATTTTCGCAGAATCAGTTTGCAAGCCCCTTCACCCGCGGTTGTGGGTTGCTCACGGTATAGCGTCCGTTGTCGGCGTCGCGGCTGACACAGGCCATGGCAACGTCCGGGTCGTGAGTGAAAACCAGGCGACCGTTGACCGCAATCAGGCTGTCGAGCAGGGCTTCCTTTTCCTCGATCAAGGTTTCCGGGAAACGGTCGTAACCCATGGTGATTGGCAGGTGTACCCAGGGCGCGCCCGGGATCAGATCGCCGGGAAAGACGACCGGGCCCTCGGGCATGTCGATGATCGGGATCATCAGCCCCGGCGTGTGGCCATCGCTGAAGCGCAGGCGCCAGTCCGGGCCAAGGGTGTTGGATTTCTTGCCGTCTTCGACCAGCTCCAGACGACCGCTTTCTTCCAGTAGGGTGAGCAGTTCGGGAATGAACGAAGCCTGGTCGCGCGGATGTGGCCGCCGTGCCCGTTGCCAGTGGCGCAGACCGGTGACGAAGGTGGCATTGGGGAACAGTAGCTGCGCTGGCTGGCCCTCTTGCCAGGCGCTGAGCAGACCGCCGGCGTGGTCGAAGTGCAGATGGGTTAACACCACCACGTCGATATCGGCGTCGGTCAGGCCGATTTCGGCCAGGCTGTCGAGCAGCACGTGGCGGTCTTCGACCACCCCGTAACGGGATTTCAGGTTAGGGGCGAAGAAGGCACCAATGCCGGTTTCAACCAGAATGTTGCGGTCATCCTCCTGCACCAGCATGGCTCGGCAGCTCAACGCGATCCGGTTCTGTTCATCGGCGTCGACCCAGCGGGACCAAAGGGCCTTGGGGGCATTGCCGAACATGGCGCCGCCATCCAGGCGTTGGCTGTTGCCTTCCAGCGTGGTGATTGTGCGCATGGCTGATCGTTCCTGTGTTGGGTGTTTATGCAAAAAGGCGGCGCAGTGGCCGCCTTTTTGAAACGGCTCAAAGGCTGAAGGTGTAGCCGATGATCACGCGGTTCTCGTCGATGTCGCTGCCGAAGGTGCTGCGGTAGGTCGCATTGCGCCAGTGCAGGGACAGGTTCTGCAGCGGGCCGCTCTGCACGGTATACATCACATCGCTGTTGCGTTCCCACTCGTGGTGACGACTATTCGCGACTTCGATATTGCTGCCATGGGTGTAGCGATTCATCAGCTTGAGGCCGGGCAGGCCGAGATCGGCAAAGCTGTAGTCGTGGCGCAGTTGCCAGCTGCGCTCATCGCGGTTGGCGAAGTCGTTGATCTGCACCAAATGCGTGAGGAAAGGGTCGGTGCCGCTCAGGTAGGCAAAGCCGGTGTGGCCTTCCATCTGCTGATAGCTGCTGGTGAACTTGTGCATGCCCGCTTGCCACGACAGGGTGGCGCTGCTCATGCGGTTGTCGATGTTGCTGCGGCCTGCGTCGTTGCTGTCGGCATAACGCAGGTTCAGCGCCAGTGTGCCGGCGCCCAGCGGCTGGCTGTGATTGAACACCAGGTAGTGCTGACGGTAGATCGACTGCAGCTCGCCGTAGTGATAGCTGAGTTTGGCCCTGTCGCTGATCGCCCAGGTGGCACCGGCAAAGTCGAAAGCATCGCTATCCTGCTTGCCAGTCACTACCACGTTGCGGGCGCCGCCCTGTACCGGGCGCATGTCCTGATAGTCGGATGAGTCGCGCAGGTTGATGGCATCAAAGCGGCCCAGTTCCAGCTGCAGGCTGTCGCTGCCCTGTGCCTGCAGCCAGCCACCGCGGAAGCTTTGCGGCAGCAGGCGGCTGTCGTTGTGCATGGCCACCGGCAGGGACGGGATCAGGGTGCCGACGCGTAGCAGGTGCTCATCCAGTTTGAGTTTGGCGGTCAGGCCCAGCTCGCTGTATTCGTCCATGGCGCGGTTCTCGCTGGTATCGCGCTTGAGAATGCCTGTGCCAGTGCGGTCGGGGCTGGAATCGAGCTTGATGCCAAGCAGGCCGATGGCGTCCAGGCCGAAGCCGAGACGGCCTTCGGTATAACCGGACTGCCAGTAGGCGCGCACGCCCTGGGCCCATTCATCGGCCTTGCTCTGGGCCGCGCCGCTCTGGCGAAAGTCGCGGTTGAAGTAAAAGTTGCGCAGCTCGATACGGCTCTCGGCGTCGTCGACAAAGGCAGCGCTGGCCGGAGCTGCCATCAGGGCGGCAACGGCGGTTAGCAGAAAGGTTTGGGTCTTTTTCATTGTTGTGAATCTCTTGTTTTTATTGGTCAGTCAGCGGTTTCGGCGTCGGTTTTCTGCTCCGGATTGGCGCTACGAAAGCTCAAGAGATGAGTGCGCTCAATCAGCAGATACAGCACCGCGCCGGTGGCCAGGCCCCAGCCCGCGCCGTAGACGGCCAGTACTACACCCATGGTGCCGGCCACGCCGCGCTCGGCGTTGTTGCTCAACTGCTCAAAGCCGACCATCAGGCAGATGTAACCGGTCAGTACCAGGGTCAGCGATAGCGCAATCGGCAGCACCGGCTGGAAGAAACTCACCAGCGGCAGCATGAACAGGGCGATGAAACCGGTGATCCAGAAGGTGCCGGCACCGCTGTAGATCGAGTCCATCGCCTTGCGCCCGTACTTGTAGCGCTCGGCCATGGTCGCGGCGACAGCGGTCCAGATCGGGCCGGCCAGACCGGGGTAGGGGGCAAAGAAGGCGTGCAGGGCGTTACGGATGGCGGTGACCAAATGCACGCGGTCGATGTTGTTTTCGATCACCTCGTCCGGGCGCAGCTCATCGGCGCGCTGCATCAGTGACTGGCCGACGATGATGTCGCCAAAGGCAATGATGTAGGCAATCACCGCAGTGGGCACGGCCAGCATGAAAACCTTGGCCTCAGGAATGCCGACGGTGAACGGCAGGTAGTTCCACATCTCGCCGAAGGCCGGTGCGGTGATGCCCCAGCGCACGTCGGGCATCTTGTACTCGCCAACGCCAATACCGACCACAATGGCGATCAGCATGCCCGGCACCATGCCGTAGTTAACGATCTTGCGCATCAGCGGCAGGCGGTCGGTCAGACCCTTGAACGACGCAGAGAACATCAGATAAAGACAGATCAGGGTGCCCAGGGTCAGCGAGATCGGGGTGTTGGCCAGACGACCGCCGGCGGAGATCTCGCCCATCAGAGCGGCGATGCCGGCGCCGATGATGATGCCGCCCTTCATCGAGTTGGGCACGATGCGCACCATGGCGCTGCCGAGGCGAGTGATGCCGAGCACGAAGAAGATCAGGCAGACCAGCAACTGCAACGCGAACAGCGCCTGAATGGCCTGGGGGCCCGGTTCGAAGTCACCGAGAAACAGCAGTACCACGGGAATCGCCGGGGTAATCCAGCCCGGCACCATGGGCACACCGAGCAGCGCGGGCAGCATGAAGCCCACACCACAGACGACAACATAAGCCAGCGCCACGTCGTAGGGCAGGCCGAGGTATTTCTCCAGCAAGGGGATCATGCCAAGGCTGACCACAAACATGATCAGCGCCTGCAACATCTCGGCGGTTTCCCACCGATAGTGCACAAAGGGCAGTCGAATCTTGAATGGGCCGCACGCCCAGAAAGGTTGTTCAGCGCCATCGGCGCGTTTGAAAATCTGCATGAGTAGCTCCGCCAGCCGGGCAAGACCGGGCTGCTTGTTGTTTTTGTGAAACGGCTTTTTTACGGCAGGGCATTACCTTGCGCTCACCAGCCGCCCCCGCGCGCAGGGCACGGAGGTCGCAGTGATTGCAGGATTAGCCCGGGGTTGTGCTGACGATCAGAGCGCTTTGGCCCAGTCTCGCAGGACGAACTTCTGAATCTTGCCGGTCGAGGTTTTTGGCAATTCGGTGAAGATCACCGTCTTGGGCACCTTGAATCCGGCAAGGTGCTGGCGGCAGAAGGCGATGATGTCTTCATGGCTGACATCGTGATCGCGGCGCCGCGTTATGAAGGCGCAGGGCGTTTCACCCCACTTCTCATCTGGGCGGGCGACCACCGCCGCTTCCATGACCGCAGGGTGCTTGTAGAGGGTATCCTCGACCTCGATGGTCGAAATGTTCTCGCCACCGGAAATGATGATGTCCTTCAGCCGATCCTTGATCTGCACGTAGCCGTTGGGGTGGCAGACGGCCAGATCGCCGGTGTGGAACCAGCCGCCGGCAAAGGCCTCGGCGGTCGCTTCCGGATTCTTCAGGTAGCCCTTCATCACGGTGTTGCCGCGCATGAATATCTCGCCAATGGTTTTGCCGTCTTTGGGTACCGGCTTGAGCGTATCCGGGTTGGCGACCATCACCCCTTCCAGCGTGGTGTAGCGCACGCCCTGGTGGGATTTGAGTTCGGCGCGCTCATCCAGTGTCAGGTCATCCCATTCGCTGTGCCAGGCACAGACGGTGACCGGGCCATAGACTTCGGTCAGGCCGTAGGTATGGGTGATCTGAATGCCCATGTTCTCCACCGCGCCAATGACCTTGGCCGGCGGCGCAGCACCGGCAACCATCGCCTTGACCGGGTGATCAATCGCGGCCTTGGCCGAGTCGGGCATGCTCGCCAGTGCATTAAGCACGATGGGCGCGCCGCACAGGTGAGTAACGCGGTGCTCGTGGATCAGATGCAGGATCTTCTGCGGGTCGACCCGGCGCAGGAAGACATGCACACCGGCCATCGCGGTGATGGTCCAGGGGTAGCACCAGCCGTTGCAGTGGAACATCGGCAGGGTCCACAGATAAACCGGGTGCATGCCGATGCCCCAGGTCATCTGGTTGCCAATGGCGTTCAGGTAAGCGCCACGGTGATGGTAGACCACCCCTTTGGGGTTGCCGGTGGTGCCGGAGGTGTAGTTCAGGGTAATGGCCTGCCACTCATCGTCGGGCCAGTGCCATTCGAATTCAGGGTCGCCTTCGGCAAGAAAGGCTTCGTAATCAAGATCGCTCAGCGCTTCGCCTTCGCCGTACTCGGGGTCGTCGACATCTACGACCAGAATGGGGCGCTTGATCAGTTCCAGCGCCGGCCGGATGACATCGTGGAACTCACGGTCGGTGATCAGCACACGGGCTTCGCCGTGGTCGAGCATGAAGGCGATGGCTTCGGCGTCCAGACGCACGTTCAGGGTGTTGAGCACCGCGCCGATCATGGGTACACCAAAGTGGCATTCCAGCATGGCCGGAATATTCGGCAACATGGCGGCAACGGTATCGCCCTGGCGAATGCCCCGACCGTGCAGTGCAGAGGCCAGGCGGCGGCAGCGCTGGTAGGTTTCCTGCCAGTTGCGGCGCAGGCTGCCATGGATAACGGCGGGGTAGTTCGGGTAGACCGCTGCGGTGCGTTCGATGAACGACAGCGGTGATAGGGCCATGTGATTGACGGCGGCCGGTGCAAGGCCTTCCTGATAGATGCTCATGACGAATACCTTCTTGTAGTTATGCGTGGCACCGCTGCGAGTCGGTGCTTTGGCTGCTGCTGGCCGACCCAGGCAAGATCGGCGTATTCTGTGCGGGGTATTTTATATATTGTTTTGTCCTAATATGGAATATGCACCAAGGTATTATGGTGTAATTACTATATGGTGAAAGATGAGTGATCTACTCCCCACGCTGCACGGCTTGCTGCAGTCCGACCCGTTACCGATGATGCTTGTCGATGCCGGCGGCCAGCCGATGTTTCGCAACGGCGCCTTGCTGGCGCTGGCTTCGGACACTCAGGGATTGGCTGCCTGGCTGCCGCACAACCATGCCGAATTGGTGGCTGCGGCTGCCCAGCAGCGCCGAGCTATTGAAGATGTGCACAATCGCTGCGGCGAGCGTCATCTGCTATGGAGCTATATCCCGCTCATCGAGACGGCGCAGGTCTGGGTGCGCGGGCGCGATGCGACGCGCTGGTTGCAGCACCAGCAGGAAGCGACGGTGGCGCGTCGGCTCTACCACCTGATCATCGAGAACACCACCGACCTGATCTCCCGTCATCGCCCGGATGGCCGCTTTATTGATGCGTCTCCTGCGTCCTGGAACATGTTAGGCGTGTGGCCCGAGCAACTACGGGGCGAGCGGCTCGACAGCTTGTTCCACCCGCAAGAGCGTGAAGTACTGCAAACCCGCTTTCGCAGTGCGCTGGAACAGGATGGCTATCTGACCTACAGCTACCGCATTCGCCACGCCAGCGGTGAGTATCGTTGGTTCGAGACCGCCAGCCGGGCGATTCGCGAGACCTATACCGGCGAGGTGGTCGAGGTGATCAGCGTCTCGCGTGACATTACCGAGCGCCTGCAAAGTGAGGAGCATAACCGCCGCCTGCAGGACGAACTGGCCCACGCCGCGCGCCTGGCTACGTTGGGCGAGCTGGCGTCCGGCATTGCCCATGAGCTTAATCAACCGTTGGCGGCGATCCTCAATTACGCCGGCGCGAGCCAGCGCTATCTAGCGCAGATGGGCGGTACCGAGCCCGAGGTCGAGCGGGTCGGACACGGGCTGGCGCGAATAAGCGAGCAGGCCGAACACGCCGCTTCGGTTATTCGGCGTTTGCGCGGCTTTCTGCGTAAGGGGGCCCGGCGGCTGCAGCAGGTCGATGCGGCTGCGTTGGCGCATGAGGCGGTTGGGTTGTGTGCCTGGGAGGCGTCGCAGCATCAGGTGCAGATCATCGAGCACGCTGATGCTGGGTTACCCAGGCTGCAGGTCGACCCGATTCTGCTGCAGCAGGTGCTGCTGAATCTGCTGCGCAACGCCATTGACGCCAACCGTGAAGAGCACCCCGAGCAGATTTCACAGGTGCAACTGCATATCCAGTTGGTTGATGAGATGGTCTGTATTGACGTGATCGACCAGGGCGCGGGAGTCAGTGCCGAGGTGCGTGAGCAGCTGTTTGTGCCTTTCTATACCAGCAAGGCAGATGGTTTGGGCTTGGGACTGTCCATGAGTCAGGGTATCGTAGAAGGCTTTGGCGGCAGCCTCAATGCGCTGCCTGCTGAGTCTGGTGGCCTGTGTCTGCGGTGCCTGCTACCGGCCGTTTTCAACTAGGGGCTTCAATGCCAGAACACTCACAACAACTGGTTTACGTGGTCGATGACGATCAGGGCATGCTGGACTCAACCGTCTGGCTGTTCGAGTCCATGGGCCTCACGGCGCTGCCGTTTACCAACGGTCAGGCCTTTCTTGATGCCTGCGATCCGGCGGCGGCAGCCTGCGTGCTGCTGGATGTACGCATGCCCGGCATGGGTGGGCTGGCGGTACAGGATGCCATGCGTGAACGTGGTATCGGCCTGCCGGTGGTCTTTGTCAGCGCGCACGCGGATGTGCCTATTGTGGTGCGCGCCTTCCGTGGCGGCGCGGTGGACTTTATCGAAAAGCCCTATAACGAGCAGTTGTTGCTCGATAGTGTGCAGCGTGCACTGAGTCAGCGGCCAACACTGGCGCCGCCCGAGGCGCTGGATGTTGAAGCGCGCCTGGCGCGACTCACGCCGCGCGAGCGGGATATCGTGCTACCGTTAGTGCAGGGCTTCAGCAACCGCGAGATTGCCGAGCAGTTGGGGGTCAGTGTCAAGACGGTCGATCTGTACCGCTCTCGCGTCATGAAGCGAATGCAGGCCGACAGCCTCCCGGCGTTGGTGGGTATGCTGATTGGGGTTGGCAGGATAGACCCGTTCAGTTTGCAGGCGTTGCAGGCGGTGTCGCAGGGAGCGTGACAGGTGTAAAAATAACGTCATAATGACATCACTGGATGAGATTGCGCTGCCGGTACCTTACCGGAAGTAGAACAATAAGAAGGGTCTCACGGGTGCATAACCACGCTTCTCAATATCTGATCAGTGCCTGGCGCGGCGAATTTGTCGATGCCGCCACCGAGCGCGCGTTTCGTGCTCACAGCGAGCCGCTGATGGCCCGGGCTTTGCAGCGAGCAGTGTTGGTCTGGGCGCTGCTGGTGGTGCTGTTTGGCGCGCTGGACTATCCCGCGTTGGGCTGGACTGCAGAGTTCCAATTGTTGTTTGGCTGGCGTCTGGCCACGGGCCTGCTGCTGGTGTTTTTTTACTTTCAGGTGCGGCGCAAACCGGCGCTGGCAACGGCTGGCTATGCCGCCACCGCCGTTGAGATCTTTGGCAGCTTTCTCTTCTTTCTGTTGTATTTCCTTCGTCACGACATGGTCACCTGGGTAATCGGCGTCATTGCTATCTCCCTGCTGGCACTCTTCATGTATATCCCCAACAGGGTGTACCTGTCGTTGCTGGCGGCGGGCTTTCTGATTGTGGGTATGATGTTCTGCGTGGCCATCAATGGCTTTGGCGTCGAAATCCTGATTGGGCTCGCTTTTATTTTGATGCTGCCGACTGTGGTGGGGTTCTTCACCGCGCTACGTTGGCAGACGGTGCAGCGCCAAAACTATGCGCTGCTGATGCAGGTGATGAGTGCCAACCGTGACCTGCAGAGTGAGGTACGGCGACGTGAGGCGTTGGAGGTGGAGCTCAAGCGCCAGGCCACCACCGACCCGCTGACCGGTCTGTTCAATCGGCGGCAGTACGAGATGCTGTTCCAGCGCGAGCGCGAGCGCTGCAACCGACTGCACCAGCAGATGAGCCTGTGCATCATGGACCTGGACCATTTCAAGCGCATCAATGACGAGCATGGTCATGATGCGGGCGATGCGGTGCTGCGCCACGTCGCACAGCAGCTCAGTTGCTCGCTGCGTCACTCCGATGTGGTGGGTCGCTTTGGTGGTGAGGAGTTTGTGCTGGTATTGCCTGATACCGGGCTGGAACAGGCGATGGCGGTGCTCAATCGCCTGCGCGAGGATCTGGTCGCCGCGCCGGTGCCGGTCAAGGGGCAGTTGCTGCCGGTCAGCGCTACCTTTGGGGTGACCGAGGTGCGGGAGGGCGATGCAGAGCTGGAAGACGTGCTCAAGCGCGCGGACCGTGCCCTTTATGAGGGCAAAGGCGCAGGCCGCAATCGGGTAATGACCGCCTGATCGGTTACACTGGCTGCCCTATATTCCGCCTCGCCGGTTCGGGTTGTCCGTGCGCAAAATCATCCATATTGACTGCGACTGCTTCTACGCCGCCATTGAAATGCGCGACGACCCGCGCCTGCGCGGCCGTCCGCTGGCTGTGGGCGGCGATCCGGGCAAGCGCGGCGTGATTGCTACCTGCAACTACGAGGCGCGGGCCTACGGCGTGCGCTCGGCCATGGCGTCTGCCTATGCCAAGAAGCTCTGTCCGGAACTGTTGATTGTACCGGGTCGCATGTCGGTCTACCGCGAGGTGTCGCAGGCCATTCAGGCCATCTTTGCCGATTACACGCCGCTGATTCAGCCGCTGTCGCTGGACGAGGCGTATCTTGATGTGACCGACTCCCAGGCTTGCCGTGGCAGTGCCACGCTGATGGCCAAGGAGATTCGCCAGCGGGTGCGCGATACCCAGGGTATTACCGTGTCGGCTGGGGTCGCGCCCAACAAATTTATTGCCAAGATCGCCAGTGACTGGAACAAGCCCGACGGCCTCAAGGTAGTGCTGCCGGATGAGGTCGAGGACTTTCTGCGTGACCTGCCGGTATCCCGGCTGCACGGCGTTGGGCGCAAGACGACCGAGCGGCTGCAGCGCTTGGGCGTGGATGTGTGCAGTGAGTTGCTGCCCTGGCGCAAGCAGGACCTGGCCCGCGAGTTTGGCAGCTTTGGCGAGCGGCTATGGGAGCTGGCGCGGGGCATTGATGATCGTCCGGTGGTAGTCGAAAGCCGCCGTCAGTCAGTCAGTGTCGAGCATACCTACGAGCATGACCTGTCGGACCTTGATGCCTGTCTAGCGGCTCTGCCGCCGCTGTTGACCAAGCTGGCCGAGCGTATCGGCCGGCTGGAAGGCAGCTACCGGGTCAGCAAGCCCTTCATCAAGCTCAAGTTCCATGACTTTACCCAGACCACGCTGGAGCAGGCCGGTGCGCCGATTACCCCTGCGGGCTATACCGAGCTTTGCACCCAGGCCTTTGCCCGGGGCAATTGTCCGGTGCGGTTGATCGGTGTGGGCGTTCGCCTGGATAGCGGCCTGTCGCAGCTGGGCGAGCAGCTCAATCTGTTTTAGGCAACGCGGCTGATTTGGCGCAGGCCGGGCACAGGTGGTTGTCGCCACGGGGCTGCCAGCCCAGTTCGCTGATGCGCGTAACCGCTTTGGCGGTGCGGGTGTTCAGGTCGTCGCGGTCGGCGGCAAGAAATTCAAATGGCTGTTCGCGGCCGCATTCATCACAGGTAATGGACCAGCCCAGCACGCTCTGGCCGCGCAGATCTGGGCCGCGGGCAGAGGCAGTCCATTGGCCCGGTGGGTTGATCAGGTAGCGAATCTTGTCCACGGTGAGGCGCATCGGTAGATCCTTGCTGCCCTTGACCGTGCAGATCAGCTCATCGCCCGAGCGCACGCCGCCGCCTTGCCCGGTGACCTGAAACAGCCCTGCACCCAGGGTGCGGCATTCAATCAGGGTGTGAGACGGGTTCAGTGCCGTGCGGCGAAAGTCGTGTTCTGCCATGGTGGAGCTCGCTGGTCGTTGGGGCGCGCATGATAACACCTGAGTGTAGCGGCATATCACCCGCGTCACTGATGGTCGGTGGCGGGGTGGTGCTGTGATTATTATGTTGCGGTCATTTATTGCATCGTTAATTAGGAGTTCACATGAGCGTCAAGCAAATGTTCGATCTGAGCGGCAAGGTCGCCCTGATCACCGGCGGCACCAAGGGTCTGGGCCTGCAGATGGCTGAAGCCTTCGGCGAACTGGGCGCCAAGGTGTTCATCAGCGCGCGTAACGCTGCCGAAATCGAGGCTGTTGTCGCCGAGCTGAAGAGCCAGGGTATCGAAGCTGCCGGTATCGCTTGCGATCTGGGCAAGCTGGACAGCAACCCGGTCAAGACCCTAGTCGACGCCTGTGAAGCGGCCTTCGGCACCGTTGACGTGCTGGTCAACAATGCGGGCACCACCTGGGGTCAGCCGGCAGAAGAGCACAGCTACGAAGGCTGGCAGAAAGTCATGACCCTGAACGTTGATGTGTGCTTCCTGGTGGCTCAGGAAGTAGCGCGCCGCTTCATGATTCCGCGCAAGTCCGGCAAGATCATCAACATTGCCTCCATTGCCGGCTTCAAGGGCAACCGTGCCAACTCCGGCGTATTCACCTCTGCCTACAACACCTCCAAGGCGGCGGCGATCAACCTGACTCGCGCACTGGCGGGTGAGTGGGGTCGCTACAACATCAACGTCAACGCGATTTGCCCGGGTTACTTCCCGACCAAGCTGGCCAAGGGGCTGGACAAGGTCAGTGAGATGATCAAGGAAGGTACTCCGCTGGGCCGTATCGGTGGTGATGAGGATATCAAGGGCGCGGCGGTCTTCTTCGCGACTGAAATGTCTCGCCATGTCACCGGTCAGGCCATGGCAGTCGACGGCGGTAACTCGGTCGTCTGATCGCTGTAGCAGGGCCGTCGCACCACGCATGCGATGGCCTTGCCGGCTGTTTTAGCCCGGCCCGTTGCTCAGCGCGCGGGCAGCGGCTTCCACTTCATCGCGATGGTCCCGTTCCAGGGTTTCCATCAGCCGCAGGTGCAGCTTGCGCTCGGCGCGGCTGAGATCCTTCCAGCCTTGGTGCGTGGGAATGTGCGCGGTCTGGTCATAGATGAATTCCAGAATCGTGACATCAAGGGCGGCGTTGCGCGGGCCCTGGTAGTTGTCCAGCAGCACCTTCAGACGGATTGCACCCTCTATCATCGGCACCTGCTTGTCCAGCAGGCTCTGGGCGATGATGCGGATATCGCCACCCAAGCGGTCATTGCGGGCGTTCAGGGCATTCGCCCGTTCGGCTTGTTGACGCCAGACGCGACGCCACAGGATCAAGGCGTAGGCGCCCAGCAGCAGGATAATCAGGCCGCCTGCCAGCAGCAGCCAGTGTTCGGTTTGCATGGAAATCAGAAACTCAGTTGCGCGGGATCAAGCGTCCCTTCTTCTTTCAGGTTGATACTCGGAGCCAGCCACAGACCGGTGCGGATATGGCCGTCGATACGGTAGTCGACCGGCTGCTGTTTATCCACCAGCTTGATCAGGTCTGCCAAGTGTCGCCAGAGGTTGGAGCGTACTTCCAGCTCGAAGTAGGACGAGCCATAGGCGGGCACGTCAAAGCGGTTGTCGCTGACGCCGGTGGCCAGCTTCATGTCGTTCAGGAACACCTGATATTGCATGCCACGAATGGGCAGGACCCGGTCGTTGGGGTTGTCGACCCGCAGCTTGAGAAGAAAGGATTGCTCCCACAGATTGGATTTGAGCATTTCGACGTTCGCCAGACTGACGTCCGGCTTGGTATAGGACGGGCTGAATACGGCGCAGCCTTGCAGCAGCGCGCAGTACAGCAGCGTCATTACCCCCAGCACCCGCACGCTCATTGCGTCCCCTCTCCTGTGCCGGCTGCGTTGTGTGTGGAGTTGTCGTGCAGCCTGGCTACGCCCATACTAACCCTGATTGATGCTCAGGGAGTGACAAGATGACCCGTTTCGAGGTGGTTTTTCAAGGCCAGGTGCAACCCGGTGCAGCGCTGGACCAGGTGCGGGCCAATGTTGGCAAGCTGTTTCAGGTGTCTGGCAGTCAGCTGGAGTCGCTGTTTTCCGGCCGTCGTATCGTGATCAAGCAGGGACTGGATCAGGTCGCGGCAGAGAAATACCGTATTGCCCTGGAGCGCGCTGGCGCCCAGTGCAGCATTGTGCCGATGGACGAGACGGTGGCTGACGCGCCGCCCGCCTCCCCGGAGCCCCCAGCGCCGGCTGCGCAGCCGACAGCAGAGCCGGACCGCCCGGCGGCCAGCAGCCGCGTGGTACCCCGCGACGAGTTTATGGCTGCTTTCAGTGATGTCGAGGCACCCGATCTGGATATCGCCCCGTTGGGCGCTGATATGCAGGATGACTACGAAGACTTCACGCCGCTGCCGATCGATTTGTCGGCGCTCAGTCTGGCGCCGGTGGGCAGCGACATGGGTGAGGTAAAGCGGGACGATACCGCTCAGGTGCCCAATACCGATCACCTGAAACTCAGCGAGGAGTGAGGCTGGCGCCAGAGCGCAACCTGCTCGGCCGCTAGCGGGCGCAGCACTGCTTGAACTTGCGACCCGAGCCGCAGGGGCACGGGTCGTTGCGGCCTGCCTTGATCACGTGGTTGGGGTCCAGAAAGTACCAGCGCCCGGCAATCAGCCTGAAATCCGAACACTCTCTATGACTCTGGGCGCCGCCGTCCGGGTCCTGCCAGCGGGCTACAAAGGTGACCTGTGCCGTGCTGGCGCCCGGCAACTGCTGAGCGCTTTCGACCGTCAGCCCCAACCAGCGACTCTGCTCACTCCACTGACGCATGGCCTCGACCGCCAGCTGCGACTGCTGCGCGGGCACCGTGGTGGCAACCAGATAGTCGATCAGCCCAAGCGTGTAGGCACAGTAGCGTGAGCGCATCAGTCGCTCGGCATTGGGCGCGGCGGCGCCTTGATGCAGGGGTTGGCAGCAGACGCCGTAGCTGCTGGTGCTGCCGCAGGGGCAGGGCTGTGTGGCGTCGAGTGTCGTCGTCATCGCCGTTACCACCAGTACTTGTCGAACATCTCCGGGTTGGCCCAGTACTTGGAATTGAGCCAGTCGGGCACGCTCTTGTATTCGGCCAGATCGTAGCTGTACAGGGTCAGGCTTTGGCCGTCCTGGCTGAAGCGCGCACGTCGCTGCAAGGCCAGGGCAAAGAAGTCGTTCTCCTGCCACTCGGTCGCCCGCTCGGTATCCACCAGCACCGCAATGCGGCTGGCCGACAGGTTGCGCAGGCCGGTCAGCAGTTCGGTGGCGGTGCGCTTGTCCAGGTGCTCGAGCTGGTCGGCGACAATGGCCAGATCGTAACGCTGGTTGCGCAGCTCATCGCTCAGCGGCACCTCGCTGGCGCTGCTGATCTGGCAGTCGGCGTGCTGCTCGCGCCAGGCTGCAATGGCCGGAATCTGGCTGCGGCTGACGCAGAGTACGCTGGCGGGGCTGTAGTGCTGCAGAATGCCCAGCAGGGCGGACGTCGGCGTGGCGCTCATGGTGTGGCTTCGCTGTGATCAGGTGGAGCGCAGCAGGTTAGGGGCTGGCCGGTACTGATGCAAGCGCCGGCGGTCCAGCTGAGGGGCGTTGGATGGTATCATCGCCGGCTGATCCGGAGCCCGCATGCTGAACGATGAACTCAAAGGCCAGATCCAGACGGCCTACCGCACCTTCCTGGAAAACAAGTCGCTGAAGCCGCGTTATGGCCAGCGCGTGATGATTGCCGAGGTCGCCAAGGTCTTCGGCAACGTTGTGCTGGACGACGAAGGCCATCGTGACGGTGATCCGGCTGTCGCGGTCATCGAGGCTGGCACCGGCACCGGCAAGACGGTGGCCTACTGTCTGGCGGCGATTCCCATTGCCCGTCACCTCGGCAAACCCCTGGTTATCTCTACTGCAACCGTAGCGCTGCAGGAGCAGATCGTGCTCAAGGATTTGCCGGACATCCTGCGTAACTCCGGTCTCAAGTTCGGTTTTTCGCTGGCCAAGGGCCGCGGTCGCTACGTCTGTCTGGCCAAACTGGACAACCTGCTGCGTGAAAACCAGTCCATGGCCGACCAGCAGCAGATGTTTGCCGAAGACGGCTTTCGTATCGACGTGGATGAGGCCGGTCTGAAGCTTTACACCCGTATGGTCGAAGCGCTGGGCGGCAATAAGTGGGACGGCGAACGGGACTCCTGGCCCGAGGCACTGGAGGATCAGGACTGGTCGCGCCTGACCACCGATCACATCCAGTGCAGTAATCGCCGCTGCGGCCACTTTCAGCAATGCGTGTTCTACAAGGCACGCGAGGGCGTACAGAAGGTCGACGTGATCGTCACCAACCACGATCTGGTGCTGGCCGATCTGGCCCTGGGCGGCGGCGCAATCCTGCCGGATCCGCGCGACAGCCTGTACGTGTTTGACGAGGCGCACCATCTGCCGGACAAGGCCATCGGCCACTTTGCGCATAACACCCGCCTGCACGCGACCGCCGACTGGCTGGATCAGATCGACAAGAACCTCAGTAAACTGCTGGCTCAGCACCCGCTGCCGGGGGATCTCGGCCGGGTACTGGAGCAGACCCCGGTCACGGCCCGCGATCTGAAGCCGCATCAGCAGTTCATGCAGCAGGCGCTGGGCGATGTTGCCGACTTTGCCAGTGCCGAAGACTTGGGCGGTAATATCCGCCCGCAGTACCGCTTTGAGCACGGTGAGGTGCCGCAGGAGCTGTGCGACATGGGCATGGAGCTGAAGGCCGGCTTTGGCCGCTTGAGCGACCAGTTGCAGCGTATTGTCGACATGCTCAAGGAAGCGATGGACGGTGAGACCACCATCGGTGTGTCCGAGGCTCAGGCAGAAGAGTGGTATCCGCTGTTCGGTGCCCTGCAGGCGCGCGCCGAGGCTAACTGGACCCTCTGGACCCAGTTTTGCCTGCAGGACCCGGAAGGCAAGCCGCCAACGGCGCGCTGGCTGACCCTGACCGATAACGGCGATATCGAGGTGCATGTCAGCCCGATTCTGGCCGCTGACACCTTGCGCCAGTACCTCTGGAATCCGGCCTTTGCGGCGCTTGCCACCTCCGCTACGTTGACCGCGCTGGGCAAGTTTGATCGCTTCAGTCACCGTGCCGGCCTGCCTCGCAGTGCGGTCTGTGCGCTGGCGCCAAGCCCGTTCAAGCATGCTGAAGCAGGACTGTTGCGGGTGCCTAATTATGGCGCTGACCCACGCGACAGTGCGGGGCATACGGCGGCGATTATTGAACATTTGCCCGAGATTCTGGCGGATGAGCTTGGCAGCCTGGTGCTGTTTTCATCGCGTAAGCAGATGCTGGAGGTGTTTGCCGGTGTGCCTGCCGAGTTTCGCCAGCGGGTACTGGTGCAGGGCGATTTATCCAAGCAGGAGTTGATTCGCCAGCACCGCAAACAGGTGGATGATGGCAAACCGAGCGTGATTTTTGGTCTGGCGAGCTTTGCCGAGGGCGTCGACTTGCCCGGCAAGTATTGCGAGCACGTGGTGATCGCCAAGATTCCTTTTGCTGTGCCGGATGACCCGGTTGAAGCCGCGCTGGCCGAATGGATCGAGAAGAATGGCGGCAATCCGTTTATGGAAATTGCCGTACCGGACGCCAGTTTGCGGCTGATTCAGGCCTGCGGCCGCCTGCTGCGCACCGAAAGCGACCGCGGGACGGTGACCGTGCTGGACCGCCGGCTGGTGACCCAGCGCTACGGCAAGGCGATTCTCAACGCGCTGCCGCCGTTCCGCCGCGAGATCGATTGAGCCATCAGCCTCGGCGATGGGCTATCGACAGGCGCACTGATGATGGCTGCCGAGCGCCTAAGGCTTCGGTTAAATGGGCAGAAAACAAGACAACAAGGACTGCATGATGAGCACTATCCAGGGTTACTTTGATCCGCGTTTTGAGTCGGTGCGCGAGCTGTTTGCCGAGCAACAGCAGGACGAGCAGGCCCGCGGCGCGGCGCTGTGCGTCACCGTTGGCGGCGAGACCGTTCTCGATCTGTGGCAGGGCGTGCGCGACAAGGACAATCAGGCCGTCTGGGAACAGGACACCCTGGTCAATGTATTCTCCTGCACCAAGCCGCTCGGCGCCGTCGCACTGCTGCAGCAGGTCGCTGCCGGCAAGCTGGAACTGGACGCGCCGCTGGCGGCAGTCTGGCCCGAGTTTGCCCAGGCCGGTAAAGAGGCGGTCACCCTGCGGCAGATTCTGAGCCACCGCTCCGGCTTGTCTGCCGTCAGCAAAACCCTGCCGCCTGAAGCGCTGTTCGATTGGGACGCCATGAGCGCGGCGCTGGCTGCGCAGGAACCCTGGTGGACACCGGGCGATGAGCACGGCTACGCGCCAGTCACCTACGCCTGGCTGCTGGGTGAGCCGCTGCGCCGTCTGACCGGCCAGCGCCCCGGTAAGGCGATTGCAGAAAGCATTTGCGAGCCGCTGGGTATGGACTTCTTCATCGGTGTGCCGGATGGGGACCTGGAGCGCATCGCTTCGGTATCCCGCCTGCGTAACCAGTACGGCGATGAGGGCGCACGCCGCCTGTTTGGCGCCATGGGCCAACCCGACAGCATGACCGCCAAGGCCTTTGGTAACCCCTCCAGTATGATGACCAGTACCAACCGCCGCGAGTGGCAACAGGCCGATATTCTGTCTGCCAATGGCACCGGCAACGCCCGTTCGCTGGCGCGCTTCTGGCAACTGCTGGCGCACGACGGCCAGCTGGACGGCGTTAGTTTGCTTGATACCGAGTTGGTCAAGCAGATGCAGCAGGAACACAGCGCAGGGGACGACAACACCCTGTTGTGCCAGACCCGCTTCGGCCTGGGCGTGATGCTGGAGCACGAAGGCCCCGGCGGCAGCTTCGGCATGGGCAAGAACGCCTTTGGTCACCCCGGCGCCGGCGGCTCACTCGGCTTCTGCGATCCGGACGCCAAGGTCGGCTTTGGCTACGTGACCAACACCATGGGCCCCTATGTCCTGATGGACCCGCGCGCCGTTGCCCTCAGTCAGGCGGTTTACCGCTGTCTCAAGGCGATCGACTGAAAGGCTGCGCTGCATCAACGTGCGATGCGGCGCGCCTGCTAGCATAAATCTATCCACCGCTGCCGGAAACAGAGCCGATGAAACCCAGCATTGCCGACCTGCGTCGTGACTACACCCGTGATGGACTGACCGAAACTCAGGCGCCTGCCGAGCCCTTTGCCCTGTTCGGCGAATGGTTTGCCCAGGCGGTTGAAGTGGAAAGTACCGAAGCCAATGCGATGATGCTGGCAACGGTCGATGGGGAGGGGCAGCCGCACCTGCGCACGCTGCTGCTCAAGGGCTTTGATGAGCGCGGCTTTGTGTTCTTTACCAACTACCAGAGTGCCAAGGGGCAGCAGCTGGCGAACAGCCCGGCGGCGGCCATGACCTTCTGGTGGCATGACCTTGAGCGTCAGGTACGCATCGAAGGGCAGGTCGAGCAGACCAGTGCTGAGGAGTCCGATGCCTACTTCCATAGTCGTCCGGCAGGCAGCCGCCTTGGCGCCTGGGCGTCGCCGCAGAGTCAGGTGATCGACAGTCGCGAGGTGCTGGAGCAGCGCCTGGGCGCTGTGCAGCAGCAGTACGCCGATACCGACGCACCGCGCCCGCCTCACTGGGGCGGCTATCGCCTGGTGCCGACGCTGGTTGAGTTCTGGCAGGGCCGACCGAGCCGGCTGCATGATCGGCTCTGCTACCGACTGGTTGAAGGCAGTTGGGTGCGGGAGCGTTTGGCGCCCTGAGATCGCGCCTTGCAGCTACACGCTTGAGCGCTCGCAGAGAGCGTGTGGAATTAATCAGTGCTTCCCTTGCTGCTGTTGCACTTCGGCTTTAGGCTGAAGGGCAAAGGCGATGGCAGGAGGCGATATGGGTAGAGCGGCGTTTCAACAGAAGGTGGTTGTCATTACCGGCGGTTGCGCCGGTATCGGCCGGGCCTTGGCCCTGCGCTTTGCCCAGGCCGGGGCGCATCTGGCGATCCTCGACATTCACGACGAGTCGCTGGTGGCTTTTCGTCAGCAACTGCACGACAAACTCAATGCCGACGTTCTGGCTATTAACTGCGATGTCTCGGACGATCAGGCCTGCGCCGAGGCGCTGGCGCAGGTCGTCGAGCACTTTGGCGGCATTGACCTGTTGATCAACAACGCCGGTATTACCCATCGCAGCGCCTTTGCCGACACCGACCTGGCGGTGTTTCAGCGCATCATGGCGGTTAACTACTTTGGTGCGCTCAATTGCACTCGCCACGCCTTGCCCAGCCTGCTGGCGCGGCGCGGTCAGGTGATCGTTCTCAGCTCGCTGTCCAGCTTTGCGCCGTTGCTCAACCGCAGCGCCTATAACGCCAGCAAACATGCCCTGCATGGCCTGTTTGAAACCCTGCGCATGGAGGTGCGTGAGCAGGGCGTTAACGTGATGCTGGTGTCCCCGGGCTTTACCGCGACTGATATCCGCAAAAACGCACTGGTGGGCGACGGCTCGGTGGCGCAGGCAACCACCGCCATGCCCTTCAAGGTGTCTGCCCCCGCAGAGGTGGCAGAGGCTATTTATCGCGGAGCCTGTCGGCGCAAGCGGCAACTTATCTTGTCCAATGTCGACTGGCAGGCGCGCTTGATTGCGCGCTTCTTCCCGCGGCTGTTCGAGCGCTGGATGGTGCCGCGGCTGTCGGGTGTGAAGTCCGTTCCCGAGTCCTGATCTGATGTGCGCGCCTACGTACGTGGCGCAAACATGATGGTCGCCATGCCGAGCAGGGCAATGGCTGAGCCAAGCAGATCCCACTGGGTCGGGCGAATGCCGTCTACCCACCATAACCAGCCGATGGCCACGGCGATGTACACCCCACCGTAGGCGGCGTACACGCGGCCGGCGGCCGTTGGGTGCAGGCTGAGTAGCCAGGCGAAGGCGGCCAGGCAGAGCGCTGCCGGTAACAGCAACCAGATAGATTTGCCTTCGCGCAGCCACAGATAGGGCAGGTAGCAGCCAATTATCTCTGCCAGCGCAGTGACGATGAACAGCCCTAGCGTCTTCAGTTCAGGCATCAGCGCTTTTCCTTTAGCCAGTCGAGCATCCCGTGGGCGGCATACCGCCCGCTGGCAAAGCAGGCTGTGAGCAAGTAGCCGCCGGTGGGCGCTTCCCAATCGAGCATTTCGCCGGCGCAGAAGGTGCCGGGCAGGGCGTTTAACATCAACCTGTCGTCCACCGCACTGCGGCACACGCCGCCGGCGCTGCTGATCGCCTCGTCCAGCGGGCGGGTGCCGATAAGGGTGATCGGCAGCGCCTTGATGCCGGCGGCCAGCTTTGTTGCGTCGGCAATGACTTCTTTGCTCAGACATTCATGCAGTAGTGCGACTTTTACGCCGTCCAGCCCGGCTTTCTTGCGTAGCAGGTTGCTTAAGCTCTGCCCCTTGCGAGGTTGGCTGAGAGCGCTTTGTAGTTGCTCCTGAGTATGGTCTGGCGCGAGATCGAGCTGCAGGTCTGCCTTGCCGGCGGTTTCCAATTGTTCACGCAATGGGGCGGACAGCGCATAAATCAGGCTGCCTTCGACACCGTCGTGGGTCAGGATGGCCTCGCCGCGGCGGCTGATGGTTTCCCCTGCTGTGCTCCGGGTGCTGGCGATAATCTGTTTCAGCGGCTGTCCGGCGAAGCGTTCACTGAGAAACGGGCTCCACTGACGGATAAAACCGCAGTTGCTGGGGCGAAGAGAGCGTAGCTCGACGCCACGTGCTTCGAGCAGCGGTGCCCAGCTGCCATCTGACCCCAGTCGCGCCCAACTACCGCCACCGAGCGCCAGCAGGGTCGCGGTTGATGTCTTGAGGATCTCACCGTTCGGCGTATTGAAGCGCAGCACGCCGTTCTCGCCCCAGCCGAGCCAGCGGTGACGCGTGTGCAAGCGGACGCCCTGTTCTCGCAGGCGCTTGAGCCAGGCCCGCAGCAGCGGAGCGGCTTTCATGTCGGTGGGGAATACGCGGCCTGAGCTGCCGATAAAGGTGTCGATGCCCAGCCCGTGTATCCAGCTGCGCAGGGCTTCGGCGTCAAAGGCGTCCAGCCAGTCGCCGACCCAGGGCGTGGCTTCTCGGTAGCGAGAGAGAAACGGGGCTGCGGCCTCGGAGTGGGTGATGTTCATGCCGCCGACGCCAGCCAGCAGAAACTTGCGCCCGACCGAGGGCATGGCGTCGTACAGGTCGACCGGATAGCCGGCTGCTGACACCACCTCGGCAGCCATCAGGCCGGCGGGGCCGCCGCCGATGATTGCGATGGGCTGGGCGTGCTGTGCAGAGGGTTTGGTCATGGAGGCTTCCCGGGCGTTGAGGCGCGCAGTTTAGCCCAATCCGCGCTGCTGCCAAATTGCCGCGGCGCTGTGATGCAGTATGCCGTGCCGACGGGCCAGCGCGTCGCGGTCACGGTCGTAGCCGCCGCCAATGACGGCGCAAACCGGGATGTCGCGCCCCAGGCAACTGTCTATTACCAGCCGGTCGCGCGCGGCAATACCGGCGTTGGTGAGCTGCAGGTGGCCCAGAGCATCGAGTTGATGCACATCTACACCGGCGTCATAGAGCACCAGGTCGGGCTGGTAGATGGGCAGCAGGTAGTTGAGTACCTGTTCCAGGGTGTGCAGGTAGCCCGCGTCGTCCAGCCCGCGCGGCAGCGGAATGTCCCAGTCGCTCTGCGCCTTGCGCGCGGGGAAGTTGTTTTCGCAGTGCAGCGACACGGTGATGGCGGCGTCCACGTCCGCGAGGATGGTGGCGGTGCCGTCGCCCTGATGCACGTCGCAATCGATGATCAGCACCCGCTCCACTCGCCCGCTGGCGAGCAGTGACAGGCTGATAATTGCCAGGTCGTTAAAAATGCAAAAGCCAGATGCAAAGTCGCGGTGAGCGTGATGGGTACCGCCAGCAAGGTGGCAGGCCAGACCATGCTGCAGGGCAAGCTCGGCAGTCAGCACAGAGCCGCCTACAGCGCGGGTGGTGCGTGCCACCAGAGCCTCGCTCCAGGGCAGCCCCATGCGCCTCAGGGCGGTGGCGTCGAGCGCATTGTCGTGAAAGCGGGCGACGTAATCCGGGGCATGGGCCAGGGCAAGCAGCTCCCGGCTGCAGCGCTCAGGGCTATGCAGGTTGCCGTCATGCAGCAGGGTGCTGGCGCGCAGGTGGTGGTGCAGGCGCTCGAACTTTTCCATCGGAAACCGATGGGGGGCAGGGAAGGGAAAACTATAGTCCTGATGGTAGATCAGCGGGAGATCCATGGGCTCTCCGGAGGGCGGCATGAGCTTGCGAGTATGCGGAGCCCGTCGTTGCCGGGCAAGTCTCGGCATTCGCCGGTTGTGCTACTACGAGACAATCCGGGTTAAACTGGCCGCCATTCGAGCGGCGATCACGCCGCCATACTGTCGAGAAGTACCTGCCTGATATCGGCCGGGCATTACGTGAGGGTGCACTATGAGTGAGTTGCTGGACGATCTGGTAGACCTGCTGGCGCTGGAGAAAATCGAGGAAAACCTGTTCCGTGGCCGTAGCCAGGATCTGGGTTTCAAACAGCTCTTTGGTGGGCAGGTGCTGGGGCAGTCGCTGTCTGCGGCGAGCCAGACAGTAGACCCGGAGCGTCATGTGCATTCGGTGCACGGTTACTTCCTGCGTCCGGGCAATGCTGATCTGCCAATCGTGTATCAGGTAGACCCGCTGCGTGATGGCGGCAGCTTCACCACCCGCCGCGTGCAGGCGATTCAGAAGGGCAAGCCGATCTTCACCATGATCAGCTCCTTTCAGGGCGATGAAGCGGGCTACGAGCACCAGGCCGTGATGCCTGATGTGCCGGGCCCCGAGGATCTGCCTAACGAAACCGAATGGACGCGCCGCTATCAGCACCTGATTCATGAAAAGGTGCGTGACAAAGTGTTATGCGGCAAGCCGATCGAAATTCGCCCGGTCGGTGAGTTCAATCCCTTTGAGCCCAGGGTCGGCGAGCCGGTACGCTACATGTGGTATCGCGCCGACGGCACTTTGCCGGATGATCCGCAGGTGCATCGTTATCTGCTGGCTTACGCCTCGGACTTTCATCTGTTGGGCACGGCCATGCAGCCCCATGCCATCTCAAGCTGGTCGCGCGATATGCAGGTCGCCAGCCTGGATCACTCACTCTGGTATCACCGCCCTCTGCGTATGGACGACTGGCTGCTGTACGCCATGGACAGCCCGTCGGCCAGCGGCTCACGCGGCCTTTCCCGTGGCCAAATTTTCAACCGGGCAGGCGAGCTGGTGGCCTCGGTGACCCAGGAATCGTTGATGCGTAAGGTCGAGCGCTGAAATGCAGCAGTTGCGTGGCTGGGTGTTTGATCTGGATGGCACGCTGACGCTGGCTCAGCATGACTTTCCGGCGATTCGTCGCGAGCTTGGGGTGCCGGCTGATGCGGATATCCTGACCTACATGGCGACCTTGCCTGCCGCCGACCACACCGCGATGAAAGCCCAGCTCGATGCCATCGAGCTGCGGCTGGCGGCGGAGGTCCAGCCGGCGCCGGGCGCTGTGGCGCTGGTGCGCCAGCTGCATGGCCAGGGGCGCAGATTGGGTATTTTGACGCGCAATCTGCAGGTGGTAGCGCGCTCGACGCTCAGTTGCCTGGGGATTCTCGACTGTTTTGCCCCTGAAGATGTGCTGGGGCGAGAAGAGGCCGAGCCCAAGCCCTCACCGGACGGCATTCATCAGTTGCTGGATCGTTGGCAACTGACACCGGACGAGGCGGTGATGGTGGGAGACTTTCGCTTTGATCTTGAAGCGGGCAGGGCGGCTGGCAGCCGCACCTGTCTGGTTCTGCCGGACAACCCGTGGCCGGAACTGACTGATTGGCATCTGCCTAGCTGCAACGCGGTGCTGGCGCGACTTTGATCGCGCTGCCGTGGTCTGTCAGTTGGTGCCTTGAAACCGCAGGCGCATCGACAGGTCCACGGCTTTGACATCCTTGGTCATGCTGCCGATCGAAATGTAGTCCACACCGGTTTCGGCCACGCTGCGCAGGGTTGCCTCGGTAATGCCGCCAGAGGCTTCCAGTTTGGCGCGTCCAGCGTTGAGTTGCACCGCCGTGCGCATGTCATCGTCGCTCAGTTCGTCGAGCATGACGATGTCGGCGCCCGCCGCCAGCGCCTGTTTCAGTTCATCCAGGCTTTCTACTTCCACCTCGACCGGCTTGCCCGGTGCAATTTCGTGGGCGCGGCTGATGGCCTGGGCGATGCCGCCGCAGGCAGCGATGTGGTTTTCCTTGATCAGGAAGGCGTCATACAGGCCGATGCGGTGATTATGGCAACCGCCGCAGGTGACGGCGTACTTCTGCGCCAGACGCAGGCCCGGCAGTGTCTTGCGGGTATCGAGCAGCTTGACGCTGGTACCGGCAACCATATCCGCAAAGTGACGACTGCGGGTAGCGGTCGCTGATAGCAACTGGATGAAGTTGAGCATCGAGCGTTCGGCGGTCAGCAGGCCGCGAGCAGGGCCGCTGAAGCGGCAGATAGTCTGATCTGCTAGCAGGTTGTCGCCATCATTGACCAGCCACTCGATGGCAATCTGCGGGTCTACCTGGCGAGCAACTTCATCTGCCCAGGCCTTGCCGCAGAACACGGCCGCTTCACGGGTGATGATCCGGCCGTCGGCCTGACGCTCGGCTGGGATCAGGCTGGCAGTGATATCGCCATCGCCCACGTCTTCGGCCAAGGCGCGGCGCACATCATCAACGATAGTGGTCTGCAGGCTGTCGAGAGTGAGGTTGGGCATGCTGGCTCCGGCGTCTGATCGCAAGTGCCGGCGAGTATACCCGATCGCAACAAAAATGCCCGCCTGGCGGCGGGCATCTTCAGGTCTGACGGGTTGTTACTTGTTCATGTAGTTTGCCGGGTCGGCAAAGTAGTCCTTGGTCAGTTTGAAGACCACAGGGCTGAGCAACAGCAGCGCAATCAGGTTGGGGATGGCCATCATGGCGTTCAGCGTATCGGCTACCAGCCACAGGCTGTTCAGATCGATGCCCGGCAGGGTGCCCAGCGGAATGGCGATGATCCACAGCAGGCGGAACGGCAGGTTGGAGCGCTCGCCGAACAGGAACTGTGTGCACTTCTCGGAGTAGAAGCTCCAGCCGATGATGGTGGTGAAGGCAAAGACAGCCAGGCCGATGCTGACGATGTATTGACCCCACATGCCCGGCAAGCCCTGGCTGAACGCCAGTGCCGACAGCGGTGCACCGTTCTCGCCGCTGGTCCAGGCGCCGGTCACCATGATCACCAGACCGGTGATCGAGCAGATGATGATGGTGTCAATAAAGGTACCCAGCATGGCAACGGTGCCTTGGCGGATCGGGTTGTTGGTTTGCGCTGCGGCGTGGGCAATCGGGGCGCTACCCAGGCCTGCCTCGTTGGAGAATACGCCGCGTGCGATACCAAAGCGCATGGCCATCCAGACGGTCGCGCCAGCAAAGCCGCCGGCTGCTGCACTTGGGTTGAAGGCGTAGTAGAAGATCTGGCTGAAGGCTTCCGGGATCTTGTCGGCATGCAGGATCAGGATGATCAGGCCGCCACCAACGTAAAAGATCGCCATGATCGGCACCAGCTTGCCTGCTACTTCACCGATACGCTTGATGCCGCCCAGCAGTACCAGGGCAACCAGCACGGCAATAATGATGCCGGTGGCCAGTGGGGGGATGCTGAAAGAACTGTTCAGCGCGTCGGCAACCGAGTTGGACTGGATGGTGTTACCGATGCCGAAGCCGGCCAGCATGCCGAAGATGGCGAACAGCACGCCCAGCCACTTCCACTTCTCGCCCAGGCCGTTCTTGATGTAGTACATCGGGCCGCCGACGTGGTTGCCGAGCGCGTCTTTTTCGCGGAAGCGTACTGCCAGCACCGCCTCGCAGAACTTGGTGGCCATACCTACCACTGCAATGACCCACATCCAGAACAGCGCGCCGGGGCCGCCGAGGAACACCGCAGTGGCAACGCCGGCAATGTTACCGGTGCCCACGGTGGCCGATAGCGCCGTCATCAGCGCATTGAACGGGCTGATGTCACCCTCTTCGCTGCTCTTGCGACCGCGCCAGAGCATACTGAAGCCGTAGAACAGCTTGCGTTGCGGTGTGAATTTAAGACCTAGCGTCAGATACAGGCCGGTGCCGGCCAGCAGTGCCAGCATGGCTGGCCCCCAGACTATGCCGTTGATATCCCCGATAAGGGCAATGATTGCTTCCATTGAACGTCGCTCCTGGTGTTGTTCTATTGCGCGCTTGTGGCGCGCTCGTTGTCGTTGTCAGTCCGGTGTAGACCAGGGCTGGCTAACGCGCCATCACCTGTTTCGCAGACCAAGCGCCGCCTATGAGGTTGTAGTCCTCAGAGCAAGGCATGCGGGCCAACTTGGTGAGGATATACCAGGATTGTCCATGGCGTTACTGAATGTGTCGCTTTGATTTCGATGGCAGGGAACTGTGATGCTGATCAAGAAATCGACAGGAGGGGAGTTCTTTGCAAGGCGAACCCGGTATACTCCAAGTTAGTAAATTTTTGACGTCAAAAAATGGTCGCATGGAGTAACGCTGTCAGGGCAGACATTTCGCATTGGCGTATAGTTGATACGACAAGGTGCCCTTGTCTGGAGAGCAAACATGTCCCAGGACCCCAAGGTGGTTTCCATCAAGCCCAATCTGGCGGCGCGCGCGTCGGCAGGTGCCTCCTTGTTACCTACGCCGCTGCTGACGGTCCGGGATCAAACCACCGGCTATTTGCAGCACGGCCTTGGCGAGGTATTCGACAAGGCAGACGACGCGCTGTTCGAGATGGCCGACAAGGCCGCAAGTAATGCCGAGCAGACCCTGTTCTTTGAAGCCATGCGCAGCGTTCGGCTGCAGCGTGCCAACCTGATTCGAAAAACCTCTGATGGAGTGGTGCTGGCTGCCGAGCAGCTTGCCAGCGATGCACCGGCTCCTGCGCAGACCGTATCTTTTGAGCTGGACTCGCTGTCGCTGGTGCAGCCGGATGAGCTTGAACAGTCGGTTGCCGTCGATGGCATGATTAGCCGCGTCGTTGCGCGTAATCAGACAGCCCTGAGTCACCTCGCCCTGCGTGTCAACAGCCTGGCCAGAAGGCGCGTGGACGAGCGCAATTGCCCCTTTGCTCCCGCCCCGCTGATTGAACATTTTGCCGATGCCTTGCAGGCGCTGGATATCAACATCAAGGTGCGGCTGATCATTTTGAAGCTGTTTGAGCGCTGCGTGCTCAATGGCATCGACAGTCTTTACGAGTCCCTTAATGACGCGCTGGTTACTGCCGGCGTCATGCCAGATCTGCGTTTGGCGCCGGTGGCGCAAACCCGCCGTCCGGTGGCTCCGCGAGGCACTGGTGAGGGGCGCGGTGAGTCGTCCGCCACTGCTGCAGCGCGCTCCAGCTATGGCAGCGACGAGCAGCGGGAAGTGCTGGGGATGTTCAGCGAGCTGATCGGCAAGTGGCGCATGACCAGCGGCGATATGGCGCTGTCCGGGTTGTCTGGTGCAGCTGCAGTGCCGATGCAGAGTAATGAGCTGCTGCAGGTCCTGGCGAGCGTGTCGCCCGAGCATCTGGCCGGCGACGCCGGTAGCACAGGCTTGCGTCAGCAGATTCAGGGGCTGCTGCAAGAGCAGCGTGCGAGCAGTGGCGGCAGCAAGACCGTGGCGCGCGTTGACGATGACGTTATCAGCCTGGTTTCCATGCTGTTTGACTTTATTCTCGAGGATCGCGAGCTGCCGTCGGCGGTAAAGGTTCTGATTACCCGTTTGCAGTTGCCGGTCTTGCGGGTGGCCATTGTCGATAAGAGTTTCTTCAGTCGGGCCTCGCACCCGGCGCGCCGCCTGCTCAACGAGCTGTCCCGCGCTACCATGGGCTGGAACGAGCACGACGATCTGCGCCGCGATCAGTTGCATGCGCTGTTGGAAGATATCGTTGAGCAGTTGTTAGCCGAGGCTCAGCCCGACGCGGCGCTGTTCGATAGCCTTAACCAGCGCCTGGCCGAGTTCCTGCGCACCGAACAGCGTCGCGCCGAGCGTATAGAGCAGCGCACCCGCGATGCTGAAGAAGGGCGCGCGCGCATTCAGGCAGCGCGTAGCGAGGTTGCTCGCGAGATCAACGGGTTGCTGGTTGGGCGTACGCTCCCGGTTGTGCTGGTAGATCTGTTGCGTGACACCTGGAGCCAGGTCATGCAGATGGTCTTTCTGCGTGAGGGTGGCGAGTCAATGGCCTGGCAGCAGTCGCTGGATACCGCCATGGCGCTGGTCGTTAGTGTCGAGCCGGTAGATGCAGCAGGTCGCGAGCTGCGCATTGAGCATAACCGTCAGACGGAGGCGGCCTTGCGCAGCGGCCTGGAGCTGTTGGGCTTGGATGCGGCGGCGATTGTGGCGCAGTTACAGGCAGTGGCGCACCCGCAACGCGCTGCTCTGGCATTGGCTGAAAAGCCCCAACTACCGCCAGAGAATGTTGCCCCGGTGGTTGAGTTGCCGACGCAAGCGCCGGCCGCCGATCTATCGGTGGCTGTTGCTGATGAGCGGGAGCCGGCGCTGCAGCCCGAACCTGAGCCCGTGATCGTTGAAGCGGTGCACATTGAACAGCCCGTGCTGGCGCAGGAAGAGCTTGAGGCGCCGATCGAGACAGTGGATGACCTGCCGAGTGTCGGCGCGCAGCGCTGGATTGAAAGCCTTGGCACCGGTTGCTGGTTCCAGCTACAACCGGCCGATGGCAAGGCCAGCCAGCGTTGCAAGCTGGCTGCGATCATCAGCTTCAGCGGCAAGTACATCTTTGTTAACCGCAATGGTTTGAAGGTGGCCGAGTTCGGTCGGCAGGAGCTGGCACGTTGCTTCGACGAGGGCCGTATCAGCCTGCTGGATGAAAACCAGCTGTTTGACCGGGCACTGGAGTCGGTCATCGGTAACCTGCGGCAGCTGCAGGCAAAATCCTGACACCCTGATGCAGGCCGCTTCGCGGCCTGATAGCATGTGCCCTGGATAGCAGCGGAGAGGGCGGCATGCGAGTGCAGGACGGTTGGCTTGACGGCGTGGTGCGTTGCCCCTCAGCACATTGCAATGAGCGTCCACACGGCGAGGTGTCACTGCTCGTTATCCACAATATCAGCTTGCCGCCCGGGCAGTTTGGTGGCGGTTACGTCCAATCTTTCTTTGGTGGCCAGCTCGACCCTGCCGCACATCCTTATTTCGCCGAGATCGCCGCGCTACGCGTGTCGGCGCATTTTCTGATTGAGCGCGATGGCGCCATTACCCAGTTTGTATCCTGCGACGAGCGAGCCTGGCACGCGGGCGCATCTCGTCATGGCGGTCGTGACAACTGCAACGACTTTTCCATCGGCATCGAACTCGAAGGTACGGATGAGCTGCCTTACACTGAAGATCAGTATGCCGCGCTGCTGGCCTTGACCCGGGCACTTCAGCAAGCCTATCCAGCCATTACCAATAGCCGAATTACCGGCCATGAGTTTATTGCCCCGGGCCGCAAGACCGATCCGGGCCCTGCCTTCAAATGGCAGCGCTACCTGGCTGCTCTGACAACCCCGAAAGGAACCTGAATGCACTTTCTTGCCCTGCTACTGGTTTGCCTGTTGATGTGGTGCACACCGCTTCGCCGTGCCTTGCCACTGGATATCCCGCAGCTGTGGGTCGCCTTCGCTGAGCGCCGAGTCGCGCATCGACCGCTGGTGGGACTCGCGCTGCTGTTGGTGCCGCTGGTGCCGGTAGCTTTGCTGCAAGCTTGGCTGGTGACGCAGGGCTGGGGCTTTCTCACGCTGCTGTTTTATGTTCTGGTGTTGCTTGCCTGTATGGGTAGAAGCGACCCACTGGGCCGCATGACGGAAAGATTTGAGGCTGCGCTGGCGCGAGGCGATGTTGAGGCGGCGGCGCTGGTGGCCGAGCATGAGCAGGGCGTGGTTGGGCGGGATTCGGCTGATGTGCTGGCGGCAATGCGTGCCGTACTGGTGCGCGAGATACTGCACGGATATGTCGTGACTGTGTTCTGGTTTGTTTTGCTTGGCCCGGTGGGAGCGCTGGGCTATCGTCTGCTGCGCTTACGCTTGGCGCAGGACGCGCCAGCTGGCGAGCCGGTTACCGCACTGACACACGCCCTTGAGTGGCTGCCAGCGCGTCTGCTGGCAGCCAGCTTTGCGCTGGTTGGCCACTTTGATCACGTCCGCCAGGTGTTGGCGGATGCGCTGCTAAGCTGGGATGTCAGTGCCGATGACCTGGTTGCCCGTACTGCAGAGGCGGCGTTGACAGGCGGGGCGGGGCGCTTGGCCGATGAGGCGGATAGTGGTGCGCTGGCCGATACTCGCACCCTACTCAAGCGTGCTCTGCTGGCGTGGGCTGTGGTGCTTGCGCTGCTGGCGGTATTGGGCTGAATAACTCAGGTGCAGTAAAGTTGTCGTTATTGAGGCCGATAGCGTCAACATGAGACAGTAAACGACGGGGCGCAGGGCATGCATGCTCCCGTCGGCGGATAACACTAGAACAATCAGCGCCAGGTCTGCTGGCGTATAGCCCAAACCGCAGGGCAGTACACTTAGGAGAACACTCGGGTGAATAGTCTTCTGGCGCCTGCCATCGCGTTGATGAACCGACTCAGCTACGGCATGAAGTTCTGCTTGATCAGCGTCCTGTTTTTTGTCCCCCTCGGTATTGTCAGTACCATGCTGGTGCAGCAGTCCTATGAGCGTGTTGAGGTGACTCGCCATGCACTGGATAGCCTGGAGGTTGTGCAGGGCGTATCAAAAGCCATGCGCAGTGCCGAGTTGGTGCGCGATCTTGATGTGGTCAACCTGCGCATTGGGCAGGGTGGCGAGGCATCCGGTATCGAGGAGCGCCTGACCGAGCTGCGCGGCGAGTTGCTGCAGCAGCTGCGTGACCTGCCGCTGGATGCCGATGACCCGGCAGCCGCCGATGTGCTTCAGATGCGCGATCAGTTGATAGCCAGCTATGAAGAGATTGGCCGGGAGTCGATTATTTCGCGCAGCGGCATGTCTGCCCAGGCGCTGGACAGCATGGGCAGTCTGCTCAACCTCACAGCCGCATACGCCGGCCTGCCGCAGGACTTTGACCGCAATGTGCGTCAGCTGACCGAGCTGCTGATCGGCACCACCCCCCAGGTGACCTCAACCCTGGGTCAGGGGCGCGCGACAGGCGCCTACTCCATGGGCTTGGGCTTTCTCAACTCCGACGCCAGCCGAGAGATGGATGAGCTGGTGACGCTTCTGCAGAAGCTGGGTACCGATTATCAGCAGGCGCTGGATCAGTCTGTGGGTGCAACCGGCGATGCCGCGCTGCAGTCTGCGGCAGCGCGTAGCCGTGAAA
>CEQT01060060.1_pt1 | contig 37924 bp, 40 predicted proteins | sample 530951 | NCBI WGS metagenome assembly CEQT01 (sample SAMEA2621132, study PRJEB7988) | marine metagenome | biome: marine biome (ENVO:00000447); feature: surface water layer (ENVO:00002042); material: "saline water (ENVO:00002010), including plankton (ENVO:xxxxxxxx)" | depth 5 m
ATCGAGAAGATAATGATAGTGGAAGTGAATCAGATGATTCATGGGGAAACAGTGATAATGATGGTTGGAGCACCGATGACGATGGAGCAGGGCCGCGTGGTACCAAGGAGGATGAAACTCGGCAACCATCTTCTACTCGTGGTTCTGCCAGTAGAAAAAAAAAGAAAAAGGGGAAAAAAGAAAGAAACAAATCAAAAAAGGGGGGTAAAAAGAAAGGAAAGAAAGGAGAGAAAAAGAAAAAAGGGGGTAAAAAAACAAGACGTAAATCATAATTTTATCAAACATTTTCGCTGTTTTTTAGCAGACCCTTTTTTGGGCGCATTTTCGGGATCAAATTCCGTTTTGTAATCTGTATTATTGTAATTATTACTATCACAACTAATTATTTTATAATTTTCTTTTTTATAATATGATTTTCGTTTTTTCCATTGATTTGTAAATACATCGTGGTCGTCAATAATATCAACCACTAATGGCGTATGTTCCTTAGTGCGTAAAATTCTACCAACCGCTTGGGTTATATCCGTTTTAGGAGTAGCCATAACAAGAGTGGTAAGTGTTTTAATATCTAGTGCCTCGGACGCCATAGCATAAGTACCTATAATAATACTTTTATTTTCACTTTCTTTTAACGCTTGTTCTTTCATTCCACCAACATAGTAACCTACAGATGCGAATTTACGATGGTCTATTGCATCATAAAAATATTTTAAAAGACTTTTATTGTGTGCTAAAATCATAATTTGTTGTTTTGTATTTTCGTTATAAATGTCTTGAACTACTTTTAAAATGAATTCACTTCTAGGATTAAAGTTACATAATTTAGAAATCATTGTGCTGTACGCAGGGTTTCCTCGATAATCATATTTAACTTCATTAAATTCGTCATCAGTTGTTTTATAAGTAATAGCCTTAACTAAAACATTATCATTACCTTCACGGGTTTCTTTATATACAATATCACCAAGAAACATTTTAAAAACCTTAGATAGTCCATCTTTTCGATTCATGGTAGCAGACAATCCCAAAACATATTTAGTAACAATTTTAAATAATGAACGAACAAATACCTCAGCGGCAATATGATGAACTTCGTCTACAATAGTTAATCCAAAAGAGGAAAAGGTTTCTTCAGGGTATTCTTTCATAGACAAAGATTGTAACATACCAATAACAATATCTTTTCCTTCAATGTCAATAGTTTTTCCTTGTATTTTACCAATTTTAGCATTAGGAATAAATTGCTCTATTCTTTCAACCCATTGATTAAGCAAAAATCCTTTATGGACGATAACCAGTGTTTTCAACCCAACATCGGATGCGATTTTCAATGCACAAATCGTCTTGCCCCTACCGCACGGAACCTCTAGTAACCCCCCACCTTTTTCCAAATTTTTATGATAAGAGGAAACTATATTGTTTTGGTATGGACGCAATTCTCCTATAAATTTCATATTAGATTTTTCAGGTTCATCTAATTTAATAGCTTCTGGTTCACCATAAACAGACTTTCCATAAAATCTAGGGACATATAATTTATACATAGACTCTCTATAAATAGGAAATTTAATAGGCGGTGCTGGTGATTTAGGAATATAGGGCGCAACCATTAAATCATCTCTTATAGTTCCTTGTTCTGAAATACTTATTTTATCTTTATAAATACAGTAACCTCTTTTACCCAAATAGGTTTTAGGGTCAGCTGTCATATGCTATATAATCATGTTAGTAATGGTTTATATTATTTATATTAATATTTTTAAAAATAATATGTATATAATTATATAAATGATGAATTTCCAGGATTTGTTAAAAAAACAAAACCAAAACCAACTTGTTTTGGGAGTAGTTTTATTTATATACATATTATTTGATGTTCCTGTTCCAGAAGTAGTTAGTCCATTTATCAATAGTCTATTAGGTCAGGTAGTATTAGTATTAGTTGCAATAATGCTATTAATGTATTTTAATCCTATATTAGGAATTCTTGGTCTATTTGTAGCCTTTTTAATGATACGTAAAACAAGTTCTTCGTTAATACCTCAAACACCAGTATCAACGGTTACACAAGATCAAAAGAACAGTGAAATGAGAAAAATGAACGCGGAACGCAATAAAAATAAGGAATCTTTAGAGGAAAGCGTTATAAATAATATGAAACCACTAGTTAGCAATAATAATTTTTCAAATGCTTCTTATAAACCAGTTCTAGATGATAATATGGGAGGATCTAATTTGTAAATAAATAAAATATAAATAAAATTAATTTATATTTTATCCTATAAATCTACGTCTATTTCTTCTTCAGGAGGGTCTTTATCAAAAGTATGCATACGCTTTTGTTTTCGTGTAAAAGTATTTTTAACTTTATGAGTATGTGGTAGTCTTCTAACTGTGCGTTTAATAACAAATTTTCTAGGTCCAAGCATTGGAACATTACTAAATAAGGTTTCTTTTAACCTAGTCCATGCTTTTGATTTCTTTAGTACATTTAAGCGCTCTCTATTGGCGCGTTTTGTATTACTCCATGCGTGTTTTAACTTATTAACTTTTTTGGTATTACATTTTATTTTTTTGAATTTAGTTCGAAGTTGAGATTTGTCTCTAGGGTCAACTTGTATTGTAACTAATTTATTTCTAAGAGTAATTTCATATTTTTCCATATTTTTTCTAACATCAGGAACCTCAAAATATTTTCGATACATATCTTCATTTGCGGTGGGATTATTTCTAAATTCTCTATAAAAATTCTTTAAATTTTCTTTATCTTCTTCTGGGTTTTTTAATCTAAATTGTATTAAATCGGAAAAAGAAGGGTATTCAATAGTATCATATGTATTTTTCAAGACATATCGTTTTTCTAGACCAGACCATTTATATTGTAAATATCTTTCAGTAACATTTGATTCATTTACTTCAAGAACGCCATCAATTAGTAATAAATCAAATAAATTTTCTTTCGTTTTTTCGTCTTTAATTATTTTTTTAAAAATATATTCTCTTATATACTCTTCATTGGTATTAGTCCAAGGTAGCATAGGGTTATAATCCGCACCATCTTTACTTTTATTATCAGGGCGTTTTCTTGTATTTTCAGTTTCGTTTGAAAAAATAATACCATTTTCATCATCAATAAATCTATCATTACCTGAAATATGTGTTTTGCTGCGTTTATTGACACTTGTAACGGATGAATAAGGAACCTTATCCAGTGCGGATGGATCGTTTAAAATACTTTTAATCTTTTGAATAATTTTTGTTAAAAGTTTAATAGGTGTTTTATATATTGAAACAATCTTTTCATCAGGATTTTCTCCTTTTGAAAGATTAATTTCTCTAGTTGTATGTATTTTTTTAAATATATCCAATAATAGTTTTTCGCATTCATTATCAATAGCAGATTCATTTATTTTGTATACAAGATTATTTTTTTCCTTATCTAATGTGGTTGTTCTTTCTAGTTTTTTTTCATAAGTTTTCCAATCCATTTCTGCGATTAAATCATAAAATGTAAATAGTTCTTTATATGCTAATTGTAATTTAACCTTATCTTTTGATGTATCACTTGATGACCACATATGAAACAATGAATCAACCCAAGCTTTAATTAATTGTTGTTTTGATACAGTTGTTATATCTTTATTAAAATTAATACCAACTTTAAGATCTTTAAAGGGAACTCTTCCAAGAAATTCTTCTTCTTCTTTTTCTTTTTTATCCATACCTTTAAGATGTTGATTAAGTGTATCTTGATGTTGTTCGAATAATTTTACAATTTTATCAATGCTGATTTCTTTATCTTTGGTTACTTTAATATTGTTACTTTTTAATAAATAAATTAATTGTTCTCTCATATCTTTTAATATTCTATGTGCTTCTGTTTCTTCATCGCCTGAAAAACAACTGGAGTCATCCTCACATCTATCAATTAGTTCTTTTAATCTATTTGAAGGTAGACTAATGTTTTTTGTATCAACATAATAACGATCTGCTTGTTCTGCTGGGTCAATGTCTAAATATACATGTTCATCTTTATTTATATATGCAATTTTAATTTGAGGATTTGTTAATTTTTTTCTTTCAGAAACTCCTAGTGTTTGTTCGTCACTTAATTCAAATAAATAAGATAAATCATCAAATATTTGAAATTCATATGCATTTTCATATGGTTTAAATAAAAAATCCCAATCATTAACGATAGTATATTTATCAACGTTAGCTACACTAGTTTTTTGTCGTTTATCGTTTGGTAACCGCAAAGATGTTAATTCTTTAAATATTTCTTTAATATACATTTTAATATTATATAACGCAATTTGTCTTCGTTGAAAAGAACTAGGAGGTTGTAAATCAGGTTTTCTACGCAAAATTCTTTTCTGTTTATCCGTGACTACTTTAAAATACTTATCATAGCTAACAATAGTTTCTAAGAATTCTTCGCGATTTCTGGGAAAATCCTGCCGTTTTAAAGGTACCGCATCCGATAATAAAACGGTTAATGATTTTGTTGTTCGTTCGTCTGAGCGAATTCTATCAGAACTTTGGGTTACGTCATATTCAACTGGTCCTAATTTCCCCGACGGTGAACTATATTTACCAAATTTAACAGGTTCATAATAATAATTTATTCTTAAAACTCTTGTCATATTATATTAAATTTATATTATAAAATATATAAGATAAATTAACTAATTGATATCTATATTATTATTGATAATCTCTTGCTGTTTTTTTGCTTTATTTAATACATTAATTGCCGTTTCTATTTCTTTATCACTAATAACGCCGTCACTATTTAAATCAACCGCGTCTTTTAATTTTGTTAACGGTTTTGGTAAAATATAAAAATCGCTATTTTCATTTAATAAATTATCTGCTAAAACTACAAAAATAGCTGTTATACCAAGAGCAGTAAAGACCTCCCTTGTTCCTAACCATGCGATTGAAAATATCAATAATTGTCTACCAAACGCGTTTTTTATAAAATCCTCTTGATTGTCACTTAATTTAATTGTTATAAACTTTGAAAATAAATTCAAAGACAACAAAACTAAACCTGCAAAAATTTTACTACTATTTATGCTTTTTAAAATAGGATTCGTTTGTATTGATTTTATAAAAGCGGAATAAGTTTTTTTAAATGCTTTTAAATCCATATTATACTAATACTTAGATTTTATTTTATTATTATTTAGTTCTAGTCATTAATTTTTCACCAGCTAATACAGCAATAATAAACGTTACGGCAACACCCATTCCCGTAGTAGAGTTCTTTATCGTTGTATCAGAAGCAACACTAGTGAATAATACATACCATATTCCCATTGCTATAACAAAATTAAAACAATATGTTTTTAATTTACAATTCATAATTATATCCATTATATTTTTTATACCGCCATTCGTCTTAATAAAATATAATACCGCGCCAATATAAAGTAGGTTACACCCAAGCCCTACCATTGCAAATTCTGATGGACTAGGTTTTGATGAAGAAAGATAAATTAAAGGTGCGAATATAATTAAAAAAGTAAGCATCTGAAATATAAAAAATCCTGCTTTTTGAAAGGTATCCAAATTCGCTCCACCAGTAGGATTCAATCCTCCAAGTATCTGGAATTTTTTTTTAATGCCTGGGTTGCTATTTAATCCTTCTCTATATTTTTCTGAAACTAAATCAGAATTTATAAAATTTCTTATCTTATCTCCAAAATTTGCTATAGTTAATTTATCAGCAGCTTCTTTAACTTCTCCATCTTGTCCTGGAGAAATAGAATCATAAATCAACCTACTTGAATAAAATAATATAATAACTGGCATTGAAATTCCTAAAAGTATATCATACATAATCCCACCAAACTTTGTTTTACCAAACTTATGATGAGCTAATGCATTTTCTGGTCCACCACAAGCTTCATTATATGATTCTTTTGGTAATATATCATATAAAGTATTAAAATGATAATACTTTCCTAATTCAGAAAAAGTAATTACATTATCATCATTTTTTCGCTCATGTGTGAATAGTTTACTAATATATGTATCAATTTCATCAGCATTTTTATCCACCTCATTTACTTTGGCTACTATTTCTTGTAATTTTTTAATTTCATGATCTTTTATTGTTTCATTTTCAGAACCACCATACATTATATTTCCTGCTAATCGTGATAAAATTGTAAATGTAAAAGCAACACTAGTTAAATATAATCCTGATATTACCTTATCCTGCATACTACTATTTTTTTTTGCCATAATACTATATTTATATATTTTAATATTTTTATAATATAATAATGCCATTAAAGAAACACAAAACAAGAAAAAATAGAAAAAAAAAACCAATTATAGGAATTTTAACATCTCCTTTATCAAAAAATCAAGATTATCTAGCACGTTCCTATCTTTATAAATCATACGTCCAATGGGCTAAATTAGGAGGAGCACGCGTAATACCATTACAATACAATTTGCCTAAACATATTCTAGCTGTTTTATTAAAGCAAATAAATGGGATTATTATGATAGGTGGTTCTGTGTCTAATTTAAGATCCTACGATTATAGTACATTTAAGCATTATATTGGAACTAGTAGTTTTATAATAGACCATGCAAAAATGGAAAACAAAAAACATAATTATTTCCCCATTTTTTCTATTTGTTTAGGATTTGAAATTATGGGAATACTTTCACAACATAAATCTGTTAAATCCGCCGGAGATAACTTTATTAACAGGTCTGCTATAGATAATATTAAAAATACTGGTTCAGATTCTTTACATTTTACAGATAATTCTACCAAAATGAAAAAGATTTTCACTGAAAAAGATTTAAAACTATTACAAGAAAAACCGTGTGTATATTATTCTCATAAATTATCCTTTGATTTAAGCAAGCCGTATATCCAAAAAATGAAAAGGGAAAATACAATTGTATCTACTGCCGAAAAAAACAATGTAAGATATATTACAGCCTATGAAAATAAAAAATATCCTTTCTATTCCACATTATATCACCCGGAAAAGCCTTTATTTCTAAAAAAGGATAAGAAAATGCCAAAAGGAAAAGCCACTGAAATAGTTTCTAAAAAACTAATTTCGTTTTTTGTAAACGAATGTAAGAAAAGTAAAAACAAATGGATTGGTGGAAACAATGACGCGGATTTTTTCATAAAAAATTACACTTTATATGAAAAGAAAAATAAAACCTTTAAAAAAGGTCCAAAAGTTCCCACCTACCTATTTGGGGAAAAAGACAAATATTATGATTAAATAAAAATTTTTGTTATCTAGCAAATTTTAATCCACAATTTCCAGACATAAAAGAAACGACATTATATCTTTCTTCTATGACATGCATATCGTAAGTATATAAAAACATGTTTCGGTCCGTCTTTACAATACTTGTTACCTCACCGTCTTCACAAGTAACTTTAAATTCAAAATTTGGGTTTTGCGGTGGCTCAATTGTAACTATTTCTAACTCAATGTTTTTAAACTTGCTAAAGTTAATTGCACCAGATGGTTGGAAGTTTTTTGGATCACTGTCAATACAGAAATTATATGTGTATAAACCGTCTTTACAAGACCCTCTGGTTTTTAAATAATTTTCAAGATATTGGAAAATACCCGATTCAAATACATTTTCTCTGTATTTACCGTCACATAATATTCCCATAGAAACAAGGATATTCTTATCATTTTCGTATTGAAACTGTCCTGCTTCATATATATTAGATGTACTAAAATCAAGGGTTAATCCCCCAGAACTATGCACTTTATTTTCTAATGCTTTGACATCTACTGGTAAAGTATCATAAGACCAATTTGTATAATTAGACCATTGGTTTCTATCTTTTACATCATCTCTTCTAAAGAAAAAGGTCCAAGAACTAACTAATCCTGTGGTTGGAACGTTTAATTTAGAACTACCACGTAATCCATTAAATGTATATTCGTATATATCTTTTATTAGATAATCGTGGGAATTTATAGCAAAATATCGATTTTCTTCATCCGATAAAAAAGCATATGTTGATATTAAATGGATATCAGAATTCCAATCTGTTCTTTTATCAGTATACTTTAATTTATATGTATAATCCTCCTTATCGTGTTCTGGTGGTGATACTAAAAACCTATAAAATTCATGATTATCATTATTAGGAGACGGTCTTACATAATTCATATAATTTAAACTACTGTCAACCTCTTTAATAACGTATAATTCATTTACTGGTTTTAATGTTATATTTATATTTAATTCGTTATATTGCATTGAAGCCAAAGGAAATCCCTGTTTACTTGAACCAGAAAACCATGAACGAATTGGTATATAAATATTCCTGCTTCTAATTGACGGTTCGCACTCTACAGGTAAATAATCAATATCATATACCGCGTTTGGGTATTGGTTATTTCTTATACCATAATTAGCTGGGTCGTTTAATTCCGTAATATTTCCTATCATTTCATTATGTTTACATAACTCTGTATCTGTAAGATCTCTTTTATATAAAGCAGTCAATGCATTTCCACTATATTGTTGCAAAGTAGCTCCACCTGCTGTTATAGTTATTTCTTTAATCATTTGTGTTCCCAAATCAGGAATCCACTTAAATTCATAAGGAACCCATTTTCCAGTTTCTGTATCAGAAACTATAGTATAATTTCTATATATAGGGCTCCATATATTAGGCAAAGTCACTACTAAATAAGTGTCTAATAATAAATCTCCATATCTAGGAATTTTAAAATTAAACTGTGATTCTTCTTTTACCTTAAAATTTCGTAATCCTGTAAAATCTATTCTAAATTTTTGCAAACCAAAATTGGTGTATTTAGAATAGGTTGATCTAAAAAATGTTTTCTTTGGATTTCCATTTAATATTACATTTTGATTTCCGGTTGCTATTAAATTTAGTAATCCACCTCCCATAATAATATACAAATTATATTTTAATTATTTTTAATTATAAATATTCTTTTAATATATATAATGTTAAAATCTATTTTGAAAATTGACTCTTTTTTAAGAACATTTATTAAAAATAATTATTCAATTGTAGTTATATGTCTTTTATTAGCACTAATCTGTATTTCTCCATATATATATCCTACAGTTATCATAGAAGGAAACGAAAATATGGATTTATTTAAAAAAAAATATTCTGAAATGTCGCAATCAGGACACCCTAATGCTAATACTATGGGATTAACACAAAAACAGTTTGATAAATTATTTTTGAGAGATTTTTATATTAAAAGTTCTTACAATTCTTGTGCTGTAGACAAGAATTCCAGAATACTTGATGTAGATGCTATACCTATTTTGGCAACCCAAGGCGTTAGGTATTTTGATTTCCAAATATTTAGTATTGCGGATGAAAATGACCCTAATAAAACGGTTAAACCTTTTGTCGCTATTAATAAAACAGGAAATTCCTCATCTATTACATCTGATAACCAAGTTCTTTTAGAAGATGTATTGGCTAAAATAAAAAACGTTGCTTTTGCTACTGCATCTGCTCCTAATTATAAAGACCCTATTTTTATTAATCTACGTATGTGTACTAGTATTCGTGAAACATATGATAAAGTAGCTGATTTATTAAAGTCTAAATTAGGATTAAGAAACAAAAGAAATAAGGATACAAACGTAGGTAATTTACTTTATAAAAAAGTACATAATGCTTCAGAGGATCAAAGAACTTTTGTTTTTATTGAATCCGTATTATCTAAGAAAGATTTAGAAAAAACTATGTATGACGAATCTGATTTGAAACTAATAAATAACGTATATTTAGTTGGAACAGAAACTCTTGTAAATATTGATTATGAAAAAGTTACTAAAAATGATATGTTAGATAACAAGGCGTCTCGTATAACTATAGCTTCGCCTCCTCTTGTAAATAAAAGTGAAAAAATAACAAATGTTTCATTTCCCACTCCATACGATTGTGGTAACAAAACTCCTTGTTATCCAAAACCTATGAAATATGGATGTCAGTTTATGCCTATGTGTTATAATAGCGAGTTAGATAATAACTCTGGATCTTCCATCATTTCTTATAATATTATGTTCGACACACTAAAATCTGGAATGATAGTTAAAGAACCTGATTTGCGATATATTCCTCAAGAAATACCTATATTAGATACTTCAAAAATGAAAACAAATGATTCTGTTAATTCGCAAATGGATAACGCCATATCACAAAGTATGGCAATATAATATATTAGTATTATTCAAATAATATATTATAAACGATTACTTGGTCTTTTTATGCTTCTATAAGTTCTCTGAAACATTTCTTTATTATCACGAACTGTATTCTTAACCGCACGAATAGATTTATTCATATATTTATTACCAATACTTGTAACATCATTGTATATATCACCCAATACTAAAAATCCTTCTTTTTCTTCCCCTTCTTCATCTTCTTCTATTTTTTCATCCTTAATCTCTCTCTGTGTGCCAATAAAAGAATGAACTAAAATTATAAATACTAAAAATAACCCGTATAATAACATTTTTATTTTTTTGTTCGTATTAAACATTTTCATTATTATATAATGAAAATATTATATTTATTCGATTAATGTTGCTACGTGATCTCTTTTATCTTCTGAAATAGACATAGTATAATTATGTTTTATAAATTTATCCATTGAATTTTTCATACCATTTTTTCCTACATTGTCTATAATATCATTGTGATGTTTAGTATAACATGTTGGTTCAAACGCCCATCTTTCATACCTCACTACATTTATCTTATATTTATTTAAATCTATCATTTTTATAATTTCGCTATCAAATCCTTCCGTATCCATTTGTAAATAACTAATATGTGTAATATTATGCTCTTTACATATATCATCAAATGATATTCCTTTTGCTTTAAGTATAGCCCAATCCTCTCTTTTACCCCAATCATTCATTGGAATTAACGAATAATGTCTATTTGAATATACCATTCCATTTTCAGCTCGCTTTCCTTTCGCATGTATACCTTCTCCTACAACAACGCCTTTTCTAGATGGCATTATTAACTCAACGTCTTCTCCTGTTTTATAATAAATTGCATTAATATAAATAAATACATTTTCGATATCTTTATAATTTTTCTCAATAAATGGTCTCATCTCTGGATTAGGTTCAACTAAAATTATCTTTGTTGGTTTATCCTTTAAACATTTCTTTCTAAATCCGTCATCACCCGAATTAGTACCTATCTGAAAATAGACTTTTTCATTCGCCATTTTATAATAATAATAATTATTATTATTATTATATTTTAACTACTAACCTGATGAAATGTTACATTTGAATTTGAAATACCTACAACATTATCGGTATTTTCATCATTTACTAATGCATGAGACTGTTTTGGTCTTAATTCGCATTCTGTGGATATTTGTCCGTTATGATCTACGCATTTAAATTCCCATTTACATCCTGCACTGCAAGGGTCACATTTATCACTATTTTCAGGCCAATTATCCTTAACATATTCCCTCCAATTATCAATTGTGCTTACCCCATCTTTACATTTAAATATTCTATCCTTTAATGATTGGTTTATCGCAGAAGACGCAACTTCGGTATCAATACTATTCTCGTAAAATTCCAATCCCATAATGCGATTTTCGTCTAAATGTAATAGAACCATCAAAAATATCAACCCGTATATTATATTATTTGAAGTTAAATATACTAAAATAACTAATGATAAAATTTTTCCTATAAATGTAGATGAAAATGTTGCTAAAGAAAAAGGATCTCCTAATAAGAAATACACTATAATAAAAATTATAACAACTTCTGCTCCAATTGTAATTTTCATATATATATATCTATGTTTTGAATATATTTTTTTAGTATTTTTCAGTAAATTATTTTTATTTATTATCTCCTTTTTTTATAAGTATAATGTCATCATCTTTAGGATATTCATTAATTGAAGGAAATAGTAACCTACAACCAAAAATAAAAAACAATAATGCAACTAGAAAACATTATCCAAAACAGAAAGTCACTCTTGAAACTATGAAAACTCAAGAAAACGATGTTAATCCACTTGATGAAAATGATGAATCTGACGATGATAATTGGAATCCTCCGCCACGCGCAGAATTAACACAAACCCGTGATAATAATAAAAAACAAATTCACACTGAATCAGAAGAAGACGACGATGAGCCGGCTTTACATCGACAAAATGAACCTGTTTATAATTTTCAACAACAAGAAAATCAATACAATCCACAATATCAAAATAATCAAATCCCTCAATATTTTCAAGAAAATTTCCAAGGAAATGATATGCAACCGGAATCTGAATTAAATAAAAAAATTAATTACATGATTCAACTATTGGAAGAGCAGCACGACGAAAAGATTAAAAGTGTAACGGAAGAAGTTATATTATATGGATTTTTAGGAGTTTTCATAATTTACATAGTTGACGGGTTTGCAAAAATTGGCAAATATGTACGATAATTTAGGAAATACTAAAAATTAATAAATACATAAAAATTCTTCTTTTTTTAAAGGATATGTAGCATAATTATAAAAATAAAATGCAGTTTTTGTTTCAAAAATGTATTTATGTTTCTTTACTATATTTTCTATTATTGTACTAGAATTTGATATATTTTCTATTGTAATAAATAAAAAATTTGGTTTAAAAAAATAAGCTATATTGCTAAATGCATATATAAATAATAAATCACTACAATTCTGTATTGAACCAAAGCACTCTATTGATTTTTTATTGAAATAAGTTGTGCACGTATTTCTAAAAAAATAAGAGGCATACACTTTTCCATTTATAATTACACAATAAACATATACATTTCCTGTTTTAATTAAGTTTAATAGATTAGCTATAGAACACGTAATAAAGCATTTGTATTTATGCTTGTTACTTCTAATAAAATCCACTAATATATGAATATTTTTACTAGTTATATTTATTATATTCACAGACGAATGCAATTGATAAGTTATCCAGTTTTTCATATTAAACGTATATGTATTATACACAATTAAAGGGACAAAATGGTTAAGATTTGATTCCTTCTTAAATAACGATGTTAATATGGATGGTTGTTTATAGGATTGATTATAATAATGCGTTTGAATTAATTCCGGTCCAATGTTTTTTTTGCGATGTTCGTTATGCACGCATAAAAAATCCGCATAATATGTAATAAACGATAAACCATTTAAGGTAACCGTTAAAGGTCTACCTGAAAATACACCAACTACCTTTTTATTCTTGTAAAATAAACTTATATACGAATTATCTACTTGATTTTCAAAATAAGGAAATACATTACTATTTAAAGGTCGATAATGAATATGTTTTTCTTTATAATAATGTGTTTGTAATAAAGACATTATTTCTATTTTCTCTGAATGGGTTACATCTGTGTAATTTTTAAATACTATGTTTCGAACATTATAATATTTATTAATTTCCGGTAAATAATTATGAATAATTCTATTTGGATACATCCAGTAATAAATATTGTAATAATTAAATACTGGTTGCTTAGACCAAAATGAATATCTTATTTTAAACCAGATAAATAACAATACTAATATACAAATTATTATTAATAAAACGTAATACAAATACATATTATTAATAATTAATACTTTTATTTAATGATATAAGCTAAATTTTTATTATTCAGTTTTTTTAAAAACATACAAATACTGGTATTCATATCCAATATCTACTAAATCATATCTATCTATATATTTAAACCCTACATCTTTTGCCATTTTAAGAATTTCTTCTTGTTTTTCCATATATAAAGTATGTACGTTATGTCTATAATTACCGTTTTTCTTAAATTTAAATACTTCTTCAAATTCTGCTTTATTTGATTTTTCATTTAACTTAAAATTTGATTTATAGGTAAAATCATTATAAACTATTACAGAATTAGTAATTCTTTTGTTTACATAATTTTGAGGATTTACTAAGGTCATTGGATCGCCACTATTTGGAATAGGATCGAATTTATGTTTATTAACTAAATGAAATATTAAATACCCCTCCGGCTTCAACCAATTTCTACAATTTTCAAAAAAGTGTTTTTTGTCTTTCATATAATAAAGAGTAAAATAGAAACACGTAATGTGAGTAAATTGGTCTCTGTTAAATAAAAAAGAGTCAGAAGCATTTCCTACTGAAAATTCAGCGTTTGGATAATTATTTTTTGCTGCTTTAACCATTTCCGATGACTTATCTACACCCACAGCATCAATGCCATTTTTTAAAAACATACCTACATGATGCCCCGTTCCTGATCCTACATCTAAAACTTTACTTTTTTTATTCATTTTAGTAACATCTTCACTCATACTTGTTTCATATTTTATTTTTTCTTGATCTTCAATTAATGCATCATATAAATTAACATAAAATTCATCATATATATCATTGTTCTTAAAAACATATTTTTGATTTGTTCCCGCATTATCAAATCCTTCAAATGAATATGGTGATTGTAATGAACCACAACAATTAAATAGTATATAGGAAACTAATAATATCATCAAGATAACAACCCATTTGTGCGAATCTAATGATTTTGTAAATGAAGTAATTTGTTTTTGAAAATCCGTAAATAACGATAATTTATCAAACATTCTATATGTATTATTGTTATTTTTTTTGTATTAATTATAAATATAATGAATGATGTTGATATAAATGATACTAGACTTCAAAAAGATTTTCAGGGAATATCATTCTCTTCTTATAAAAAATCAGATGTTAAAAAAGAATTATTAAAAGCCATTAATAATAGTAAAATAGAAGATGCTTGTAATTGGGCTGCTGAATTAATATGCGCAGGCCATTATATCGACCTATGGGATAATATAATATTAATTTCTAGTAAAAACATTCATCTTGGTAATCCTAAATTACCTATTTACTTAAATATGAGATTTGAAAATTTTAAAACTATAGTTCAGGGAGGTTATACCGGCAATGAACTTTCAATGCGAAATAGTGCAAAAATTAGATCTTTATTTGCCGAAATTATAAGTATTTTATGTTTATCTAATAAAAAGCCTAGTTTTGAAAATATTAAAGTTAAAAAAGAAGAATTTGACATGATCTATTTAACTTCTAAAGTAAAAGCTCCGACTATTACTGTTATCAATAATATATTTAAATCAGGTGATCCAAAAGAATTATTATTACCTATTAATGAATTATCTTATAATCTAAGAAAAAAAAATACGTTACTGGCATGCTATTGGATTGAATGGATTATGGAATTTGAAAGTATGTGTAGAAAAAAAAAAGAGATATTAAATTGTGAATATAGAAACTTTGTTAACGTTAATGACAAGTTTTCTCGAGACATCATATGGATTGTATGGGAAGCTATATTTGAAAATAGCTCTGGAGAGATTATAAATAAAATATTAAATAATCTTTTATCCCTTTTCTCTATTAAATATAATTTCTCTTCTAAAAAAAAGCGAAGATACTTAATGTATTTCGCAGTTGAATTAGTTACTGAAGAGGTTAATTTAAATTTAGAAATGATAGGAGATAAAAAAATTATCAAGCATACGGTTGATAAAATTGACCTTATATATAAATCTATTAAAAGAAATGAGGTTTCTCCTAAAACAGATTATTTATTTAATAACATTACACAAAGGTCTAATCTAGAAAAAACCATTGAAAAATTAGATAAATTAAATTCCATTATTAAATAGTTAATTATATAAAATATCAGCTTATTTATATATGAATTCTAAGACAAAAAGCTATATTAATAGAATGACAGCTAAGCAATTAAAAGGTGTTACTAATAACATTACCTCAAAAACCAAAGGTATTAATGAATTAGCATCCAAAAATTTTGATTCTATCTCTAATAAATTACCCAGTGTTACTAAAAAATTCACACCTGTTTCAAAGAAATTAACTGAAAAAATAAATTTAGTCTCTAAAAAAGAATCCAGTGGAGATAGTAAAATTATGACCTATGCTATTGGATTTTTTGTATTAGCACTTTTAGGAATTAATTTAATATTATATTTAGGTATTTATACTGAAGCTGCTGCTGATTATTTTAGACCTATCTTTAAAACTATAGCAGGGGTTTTCGGATATACTTTAGCTGAAGGTACCAAGGTTACTACCAAAACTGCTGCTAAAGGAGCAAATGTTGCGGTTGATGTTGTTTCTGATACCACTAAAGGAGTTGTAGATATTGGCAAAGATGCGACCGTAAATACAGTTAATTTAGCACAAGATATGTCTGATTTTGATAAATTAAAAATTAAATTAAAAAACAATAAAAAAAACTACGAAAGCCCTGAACCTGACGATCAAGAAAGCGAAATTCAAAACAATAATCCTACAAAGAAGGCAGGGTATTGTTTAATAGGTAAAAGCCAAGGTATTAGAACATGCATGAAAGTAACTGACAAAGACGTTTGCATGTCTGGTGATATTTTTCCATCCAAGCAATTGTGTATTAATCCTGCATTAAGAGAATAATAATTAATAATTAATATTAAAATTAATAATTATTAATACTATAATGAATAAACAAATAGTTTCAATAACCGCATCAGCTTGTGAAAAACTAAAAACAATGGCCGTAAGCAACAACTCTAAGGCAATATATTTTTTCGTTAAAGGAGGTGGATGCAATGGATTCAGTTATCAGTTTGAACCCACTAACGAATCTTATGTTAAAGGCGATGAAGTAATAAATCGTCCAGGATATGATTTATATGTATCTAAGGAAAGTGTTTTGCATTTACTTGGTACAGAAATAGATTGGAAAAAAACTATTATGGGTGAATCCTTTCATTTTGAAAACCCCATGGCTGGTGCAAAATGCGGATGTGGCACTTCATTTACTAGTAAATCTATTGATTAACATAAATTAATTATATTTCCTTATTTTAATGAAATATAATTACTACACCATAAAAGAGGAAATAGATTTCGGTTTAGAAATGAGATGTTTGCCTCCATTAGATAAAATTCTTGACGATGAACATTCTATTTCTTCCTACGTTCACATGTATTATCTAATAAGACACGTATTTGCTGAACCCATTTTCGTCTGGTATAAACTACTATTTGGGTTTAAAATTAATATTAAGATGCAAGGAGATAGTTTATTAAAAAAAAAAACTAATTTTCAAAAGTTTTTTGAGAAATTTGAAAATGGACATGCCCAAAATCCTGAAATCTGAGAAAAACTCTTACAAAAAATTTTTAAAAAAAACGACTTCTTTTCATGATGCTTTAAATTTTAAATTTAAAACTTATTTTTCTCTCTACATAAAAAAAAAAGTTAAAAAAAAATAAGAGAAAATGATTTAGGAGCATTTTTTTATGTTGCTATATTATAAAAAAAATGGCAACAAAAAAAAATGCTCCTAAATTTTTTTGTGAAAAGTGTAACTACACAACAAATAAGAAAAGTTGCTGGAAGCAACATATAACCACACGCAAACATAATTCAGCAACACAAGCAACACAAAAATATGCTCCTAGTATAATGAAGTGTGAAATGTGTGATAAGACATTTCAATGTAGAACAGGATTATGGAGGCATAAAAAAAAATGCTTTTCTAGCCTTGAGCCAAAAGAAGAAAACGAAGAAAAAAAAATAGATAATTTGGAAGGAATGAATCAACAAGAATTAATTGATGTAGTGAAAAAAAATATGGAAAAAATAAATGATGTGTTGGATAATCAAAACAAACTTATGGAGACAATAGATAACCAACAGAAAATTATACATGATATGGCTCCAAAAGTGGGAACTACGAACAATTTCAATATTAATGTATTTTTAAATGAGGATTGTAAGAATGCAATTAATATGAGTGATTTTATTAAATCTCTCCAGATAGAAATTGCAGACCTAACTTATACGAATCACAACGGGTTGATCGAAGGTGTTTCGTCGGTTATGGTGAACGGATTGAAACAATTACAATTATGTGAGCGTCCGATTCATTGTACTGATCCAAAACGTGAAACCTTGTATATAAAAGAAAATGATTCATGGGAGAAAGAAGAGAAGAAAGATATAATAAAAAGTGGAATAGATAATGTTGTAAAGAAACAACAGAAAGCGATAAATAAATGGTTAAAAAGTAATCCTAATTGGAAAGATACAGAACAAGGTAAGGCGGAGTATTTGGATTTAGTAAAAACAGTGATGGGCGATGAATTAGATTCAGATGATTCAAAGAATCGCGTGATAAAAACAATAATGAAAGAAACAGTATTAGATAAATCAGAACTATAAAATATTTTATAAATGTATATATAATGAATTATGAAAGAATAGGAACATTAGTTATACTTGCATTAATATGGATGACCTTTCCTATCATATTAGTAGGTAAAGAAGATGGATACGCGAATGCAGTAGTCCAATCATTGTTTTTATTTTATTGGAGTTATATGGGACACGTATACGCGCATAATATTTCGTTAGAATATCCCTTAAATATTATAAATACCCACGTAAGTTTGCATCACAGCGAAGTAAAAAATGTTCCAAGATGGTTTGAATTGATGATAGAAGCAGGGAGTAATTTTATGGGGTTTTACATTCTTCATATAGCGCAATCGATTACAGGGATTAAGTTATTTAATTTAAAGCTAATATTATATTCAGCATTTTTGTATATAGGAATTCACATATTTTATTATAGTTTAACTGACAACAAGTATCATCAAGTTCATCATGATACATCATTTAAGAATTTTAGTCCTGAATTATTCGACATTATATTTAACACACGTAAAAATAATGTAAATTATGATAAGATTTCAATGATAAATGAAATAATTCCCGCGTTAATATCCTATTACTTGGTTGTATACATATTTAAGTTTAGTAAATGATTCTGTGAATTTAAAAAATATAAAGCTAGTCATAGCAGCTTCAAGTAATTTAATGTTTTTATAGGAAAGTACCACAAGGATACTTAATTTAACAACATAAGCCATAAGACACATACCAACAAGTAATTTTGGAAGATCATCTAATAAACTTTGTTTAGTGCATTTAATATTTAATGTTTTTTTAGCTATGTTTATTAGAAATTCCATGGTAGCATTACCTTCTAAAATATTAACTATGCAACCAAAAACCATAGTTTGTATAAAAACCAATAAAATTAAAAAGGTAATATAAGAAAGAACTAAAACATCATTACAAAAGAATAACATAAAACCAGCTATAGAAATTGCTACAGCATGTATAATAAAACAAACTAACAATGTTAATATAGTTTTAAAGTCCATATAATTTATATTAATATAATAAATTATATAGTTAATACTCTATCGTCTTCTTCGGTGGGTTCGTCCGCGTCTGCGTCTCCCGCCTTTTCGTGTTCTTCTCTTACCTCCAAATAATTTAAAAGAACATCCACAAGATTTCTTAGATTTACCTGCTCTTCTTTTTTTTCCCGATTTTCTTCCTTTTCTTCCCTTTTTCTTTCCTCCACCACTGGAACATGAACCGCATCCAGTAATAGCCCCTTGAGTGCTACCAAACAAATGATTGGTTTCGTTACTATTTAATGTTAAAGCCATATACTATATACTATTATTATAATTTTTCCATTAGGATAATTTCTTTTTTACTAGTAATCGTTTTATTAAATACTGTTTTTAAAGGAACCCATTTTGAATGTTGTGTATTAAACGTGCATTCCATAATTTTACTAGTATTTAAACTAACAAATTTATCATCGTTAATATTTTCAAATTCGTCTTCGTCGTCACTTTCTTCTAACGCATCCAAATTTTCATTTTCTTTAATATTTCTAAATATATTATTCATCATAACACTGGTTTTATAATCAGGAATAACAGCATACGAATGAAATAGTTTCGATTGGTCTTGTAAACAGTATAGTTCATAAATATCGTTTTGAATGTTGGGTCTAACTTCGAAAAAAGCTTTGGTATTAGTAGATTTTTTATATACTAGACTTAATGCATTATGAACTTGATTTAAATTTCTGAATTGTATAGCATAAATTTTATAATTTAAATGGGGAATAATACTGATTAAATCAAAAAAACTCGATTTAATTATAGGTAGTCCAAAATAAACATCCTTAGATGTAAAAATGTGTTGATTTAATTCGTTTTCAAAAATGTGTTTTAATAATTTTAATTTCTTGTTAAAATTATACAAACTAACGTTTTTATTTTTGTAATAATAAATATTTTCAATAAAGAAAAATCGGTTTTCAATAAAGGTTCCATAAAAAATGGTATTTTGTGCTAAATCTTGGTGGAAAGAAACAGGTAAAATAGAAACATTATAGATAGTATTATTTTTTCCAATTTCTAAAAAAAAACAAACAAATTCGTTTTTAAAATAAGAGAACCAAGCATAATATTTTTTACCTAAAGGTATTGCCATAACAATATTACTGTGGACTTTCTTATGTATTGTTTTAACATAAGAAAGTTCAAATGAAGGAAATCTTTTTATTATTTTATTTTTAATTTGCTGGTTCATTATATTATACTATACTAGCTATGGCTTTATATAATTATTATTTGTTTTTGGTATTTAAAAAGTTTTTTAATTGATCCTTCATAGAAGGTTCTTGATTTGTATTAGAAGAATTATCGTGTGTTTTCATTATATTTAAAATTTCTTGATATTTTTCATTATGTTTATGTAAAACATTATTAGATTTATAAATGGTAAGCGTGTCTTTTAAATAATCAAATATGTAGTGTACTGTAAATATAAGCACTATAGATAAAATAATGGTTTGGATAATAGAATAGTACATTTAATATAATATAAGATTACTTTGAAAAAATTACAACGTGTTTATATATTTTAAAAATTCTTTAATATCTTCTTGTATAGAGAAATTTTTAATATCTTCATCTTTCGATATGAAATATAGTTCATTAATAACGTTGTTATGATATTCAATATAAAACGTCAATGGTGAATTTTTACGTAAAGTATATTTATCAATAGTAATTTCTTGTTCTGTATAAAAGAAGGGACGTTTGTTTGTTCTTTTATGTATTTTTTTACTAAAATCGCACAAAAGTTCGGTATCACCTAATGTGATTTTTTCAGATTTGTCGTCAATAATTTGTAATTTTGAAAAATAATCATCCTGTAAATGATATATTCCTTCATTTGAATATATTATTTTCTTTGTATAGGTTTTAATCTTATATTTATCAAGTTCTTTATGGTTTAATTTTTTCGGCATTTTTTTCAGATGTATTTCCATATAACATATATAAGTCTAAACCATTTAAACCGATTCGTTAAAATGAATATAATGGTGAAAATAATCATAGTAGAAAAAACAGCAAAATTAAAAGAAATAAATGTTAGAAATTTAAAGGAAGACGAAGTGTTTAAAAAGTGCGGATATAAAACAAACGCTGGTTTTGAAGAGAGGGCGTGTTGGTCTGTAAAAATCGAAGGAGAGAAACATGTTATTAAATGTTATGCTAAAGATGAAGGTCGTGCAAATATGGAGAATAAGTATGACCTACCGCCTCCTGTAGACACCAAATTATATTTTGGAAATATTGCTTTGGTGAAAATGGATCCAGATGATAATAGTTTCGAGGATTTAACCGTAGATTTGTGGGAAAAGGTATATGAAAAATTATTTGGAGGGTTTGAAGATTTGGCGGCAACTGCTGCGGAGGATGAGAACGAGGTTGATGAATTAGAAAATGTTCCTAAAGAAATGAAAACAAAAAATGGGTATTTAAAAGACGGATTTGTAGTAGATTCAAATAGTGATGAAGACGAGGATGAGGATGAGGATGAGGATGAGGACGAAGATAGTTGGAATGATGAGGGAGTTGATTCTGAATTAGAATATGAGAAATACGAGTATTCAGATGAGGATGATGATTAATAAAAAAATTGATTTAAACATTATAATAATAAGAATCTATTATAATGTTTGAAATAGCAGATCCAGATAGTTTCAGAAAAAATATAAGAAATAAACTACATGATTTAATGAATAGCGAAACTATTTCGCTTAATATAGAAAAAGGAATTTATAACTATAGTATAAAAGAGGCGGGTATTCGTACAGTGGTTAAAAAATGGGAAAACCCATATTTCGTTCAATTGTATGTAGATAGATTACGCAGCGTATATTTGAATTTACATAGAATGGATTCGTTGCGACAACAAGTTATATCGAAGAAGATCAAGGCGCATGAGGTAGCATTTATGACGCATCAAGAAATGGATAATGATAAATGGGCGGAATTGATTGAAGAAAAGAGGCAACGTGAAAAGAGTAAATTTGATGGTCCCAAGGCTACAAGTAGTAGTTTTACTTGTTATAAATGCAAGGGCAACAATTGTACGCATTATCAGTTGCAAACTAGATCAGCGGATGAACCGATGACAACATTTGTTACATGTTTAACTTGTGCTTACCGGTGGAAATTCTAAATGTGTAAGTTTCCAACAATTAAACCATTCCTTGCAAATTTCATCTATAAAATCTTCAAATTTTGAAAAATCGTTAGGATGTATGGGTTTAGATATGGCATTTTTAATACATATATTTCTTCGACAAGATAATTTTTTTTCATTTAAAACCTTGTCTTTATTAGAAGAAATAAAACATTGAACTGGTTTAAGTTTATGTTCGTATATTCTTTTTAAAAGTCCATATTTTAAATAACTTTTTAGTTGTTCTATATTTTCCAAATTGGAATAATTTTTACGTGTTCCTTCTGGATAAATGGAAATCCGATTAGAGTAGGATGTATTATGATTAAGTAATTTTTTAAATGTAATATGTGAAGAGGATTTTCTATTAATAATAATAGCTCTGCCGTCAATATAATTAAATAAGGAAACAGGACAACATATATAGGCTAAAAGTCTTCCGGTTTGAGAGGACTTTGAATAGTATTGATCTATTGCGAAATCGGTCCATGAGCGATGATTGCATAAAATAAAGCCTTTATGAATCAAAGGTTGATTGTTAACTTGTATAAAGTAAAAGTTAGTTAAAAACTTAAACAAGGTTACTGTTATTTCCCAGTTAACAATTTCGGTATTCAAAAGATACTGAATTACATATATTGGTGGTAAAAATAAAAAAGGAACTATTTGAGTAGAAAACCATACAAAAAAAAATAGAAGCATAATTAATATAGTTTTAACACTTATAATATTTTATTTAATTAAACACATATGTTTAATAAATAAGTGCTTTAAGAAGAAGAGAATTTTTGATTATATTTTTACATTCTCCTATCATTTTATGTCTATACACACGATGTATTTTTTGAACTTTAATAGCAGGTATAATTGTATTATTTAAATTTACAGAAACACAACATCGTGATTCATACCATCTTTTAACAGGATGAATGTTTATTAATTCATTGCAACAAATATTTGATGTTGTAAGAAGTAATAGTCCTAGGCTATTTATATATTCTGTTAAAAATAATTTTCGATCACTTATAGACCATTCCAAGCCATCGGATTCTTCAATATCTATTTTTATAGTCTCATAATCATAGAACATATACTTTTCTTTATAATTATGAATCATTCCAGAGGGCGCGCATTCAGATTTAAATATGCTATTCATCTTTCTTGAAGATAATATTTTTAAAATACTTTTTCTAAAAGTTAATAGATTTTCTTTATCAATAGTTACATTATAACCAGGAATGGTAATACCACAGTATTCAGTATTTTTATTAGTAGTTAAAAACGATAGTAAATCTTTAACTGAAAGATAAGAAGCAATATCTGTAATATTGTTGCTGCATAGATGATTCATTTGTTTATAATAAACTTATTATAAACAAATATTTACTTCAATTTTTGTTTTTATTTTTTTATTCATTTGAATCTTGCTTTGAGCCTGACGATTCTTCTTCCTCTTCATTAAAATTATCTACTTTTATAGCATTATCTGCTGCCGCCGCATCCTCGGCATCGTCGAGAGTGTAATCAGCTGCTGACATAGTTGGCGCTACGTTTTGCATGTAATTATGTGTATAATTGTAATATACCAATTCATTATCTACCATCCCGACAATCCAGCCTGTTATTTCGTTAATAGTCAATTTATTTTCTGCTTCTTCTTTCATTTGTTTTTCACTCTCTTCATTATATCTTGGTCTCTTCGAAAACAGAAGCAGCGTTTCTGCGGCATTCTGACGCAGCATTTTTAAATATTCATCAATAATTTGATTTGACGTGCTATTTTTATCTCCTAACTTAGTAGAACTTGTCGATGGCTCAGACTCACGTTCATCTAGAACACGATATGCCGCCTCCACCTCCTCCCTCAACTTCGCCCTTATACTCCTCAACGCCGCCCTTTTATCCCTTGCATCTGCTTGCGTCGCCGCCACCGCCATCGCCGCCCCACCCTTCCTAGTATTTTTTTTACCAGTTTTCTTTTTTTTACCTCCACCTTTTATAGTTTTTTTTTTACCTTTTTTATTTTTTTTGCGAGTGGAAGAAGCAGCGTTAGCAGTGTTATTTCGCAGAGATTTATACATTTTGTATCCGTGTACCTCTAGTTCGTCTACAAAATCCATTCCGGTTTCTGCGTAAGTATCAGGAGTATAATCGTATTTAAAGTTAGCTCTTTCCTTAACGTCGTATAATCCAGTCATGTATCTTTTAAGTTTTTCTTTAATGGTTCTTTTTTCTTTAAGTAACGCCATTAAATCCTTCATTCTATTTTTTTTCCGGTCAGACCGGGTGGTTTTTCGTTCTTGGACCTTTCTAATTTTTTCAACTACAACACCAAGTCGTTTAACATAATCAGTAGTAGAAGTTCTTTCGGCAGTGAAAGGGTGATTCACGAGTTTATATCCAAACAAATGATAATAAGTAATTACATTATCCAAAGCATCAAGAGTGATATATTCGCAGTTATTTTCTCTAGAAAGTAGCTCAATTAATTGTAAAATCTGCTTGCCTTTTTTTTTAAGATTTTCTTTTCTAGTTTTAACTTTAGATGCGATAGCGTTACAAAGAATCGAAACATTTGAATACTTAATGCCTTTTTTATCGTGTCCTACATATATTCCAGCTATACCTCTTATGGATTGAAATCTTTTTTTTGCATTGGGTTCTTGTTGTTTAGTATCCGTCCAAATAATTAATAGGTCAACTCCTTTATCATTTTTACTAAGAGTAATAGTATCTTCTTCATGTTCGTATAAATCAGCCTCAGTTAATCCTAAAGCATTTCTAACAAAATCATTGGATAAATTATTTTGACATACTATATCAGAAATTTTTTGTGAGCCCAATTTTTTAATTATTTTTTCAATATTAACCGCTTGATAGTTTTTATTTTGATTATCAGCGTTATAATAAGGTACATATTCTAATGAATTTCTTTGCCGCTGTGCTTTAAAAATAAATATTCCTTCCATTATTATAATAAAGAGATATTTTATTATGGTATCGTGTATTCGATATTAGTTTGAATGAATGGAATAACTTTCCACGCGGAAATACTATTAATATATGTTTTTCTGTCTTCATTAATAAGACGCACTTTACCTTTCCAGGCTCCACAAATATACCATATATTATTAAAATCAGAGTAAATTTTATTACCATCATCAAATATATTAATAAAGTTTCTTTTATCATAATCAGGTTCAAACAGTTTCCATTCTGACATTATATAAATATATATATATATATTTATATACTTAAAAAATAAATTAAACAATCAAATCTCTCTCATATAATAATTCTAATTGCAGTGTAAACCCTACATCCATATTATTTAAATTTATAATCTCTCCGTGTTCATCCAATAATTGTATATTAAGTCGCTTCAAATCTATAGGTCCATTGTAGTTTCGCTTAGAGCCGGTGCTACTTCTCATAAAATGTTTGGTGTCTTGCAGGCAAATTTTAGCTAGGATATGTTTATTAGAGAGATTATTCTGAAGACAAATAGAATTAGTTTCATTAACATTATTTTGAAAATCATTTATACAGAAATAAAAATATCTTCTAGTTCCGTCGTTGAATAAACCCTCTGATTCAAGTGAAACATTTGCTTCTAAGGTGTAAGACATTTCCCGGAATCCTAATAACCATCCAAAACTTTTCATTTTATCGTTTTCACTACTAGAAAAAGTAATTGTAGCATCACTAGTATTTGTAATGGTAGTTTTTAAAGTATTTGAATTTATACTAAATGTAATATCCGCGTGTTTTGTGTCATTAATAGCGGTTATAATACTTGTAGAATCATAGTTACCGTCAGCAATGGAGTAGGTAGTTCCATCAAGGTCATAGCTATGACTGTTACATAAATACCAAGAATCAGGTAGTTCTATAGAAGTAAGTTGCATAGAAACAACATTATTTATTTCGCTGGGAATAATGTATCTAAAATCAGATGAGGTCGAATAAGTATTTGTATCTTCTCTAAAGGAAGAATTAAAATAAAGATTTCTAGTTTGTAGTTGGCGTTTAATGGAATTAACAGAACCAGGTGCTAAAGGAACATGAGATGATAATGTAGGCATAGGTTTTGACCTTGCATAGCGATCTTGAATTCCTTCAGTAATTTCTTCTGGAGTATCATCGTTAATTTTTATTTTAAGCTCTTCATTATTTTTAAGAACAAGCTCTAAAATTTGTTCTGGGCTAGGAAGTCTTTCAAAATCAGGAATTTTAAGTATGTCATCGTATAATAAGGTATCTTCTTCAATCTCTGGGAAATAATCTAAATCAAATTCGGATTTTTTTTCTCTGTATTTATGGATACAATTTACGATAATAAAGGTTTTTTTATAAAAATGATAAATATCTGTGGAGACATTAGGTTGATTTAATAGGGTAATTTTTTTCTTAAGTTCTGCTAAATGACTTGTTTGAAATTCGTATGGTAGATTTAATAAATGTAAAATATCGTAAAAGGTATAATTTTGAATATTAAAATCTTTTTCCATTTAAATTATATAAATATTAATTAAAATTTTATTCTCGGTCTAACAAAAAAATATTAGTTTGTTGTATTATTTTATGACAAGGAATATTGAATTTAGTGCACCAATTAATACATTTTTGAATATTGGTTTGTTTTAATTGTTCTAATTTATCTGTATTTTTAGAATTTTCAAGCAATTGTATTGTATTATTAATACAATCTAATTGTTGTTGTCCCAATACTGCGTTGACTTCCTCTAGTTTGGTAATAAAAATATTAGGTAATTCAAAATTAAGAATATAGGTAATATAGGTGCAATCTTTGGTTTGTTCTATAGTATCTAAAAAAACTGGCAATAAAATATTTTTTGGTATATTATCTTTAAAAGATTTACAAATGACATATCTTTCGGAATTTGCATAGCGACTGGTATTAGGTTTCATTATGAAAATTTTATCATAGAAACAAGATAACATATAAATCATATCGCATGTAGGTTTATAAAAAATATCAAAAAATTTAATAACAAATGTTCCGTGTTTTTTTTGCATTATAATAGCATATAAAATTTGCGCTAAAATAAGTTTAGACGACAACAATTCTTGTTTATTAAAATCTACAGAAAAATCAAATCCGCCGTCACCAGTTATAATATTCATAGAACTCGCGTAATTATCATAACAATGTTGAAGATTTTCTGATTTTAACAAATCACCGTCTTTACTTTTTCCACCAACAAGTTGGACGTTTGAATGCCTTTTTAATATTTCGTTTTTTTTCCATCCAGGAATGTTAGAATCATCATCATTAATTAAAGTCATTCCATAATAGGAATCTTTTTTACTAATAGGGTATTTACTTCTAAGCCAAATAATAGCTTCCATAAATCCTCCCGGTCCTTCTGCTAAATGAAAAGTGGATAAAATTTCATTTTCATATCCTTCCAACAAATTTAAATAATATACCATTTCAATTAGCTTATAATATGATCTGGATATAGGTTTTGCTTTTGATACACTACTTTTACAGTCAGGTATTTGTGTATGAATATATTCATATGGGTTTACATATTTTTTAATATTGTCCCATTCATTTTGGAATTTATCAATATCTTGTTTAGATTTTTTTAAATAAAAAAACATAGTTTTTGATATAATAGGTTTATCGGCACATTCATCATTGGTATTACAGTTAATTTTCAATATATTAGTTATATTTGTATTTCTGTTTATAAAATTAAATGCGAAATAGCTCATAATATTTATTTATGTTTTTATCTTTATATTATTAACCATAATCTTTATTCACCATCTTTTTTCTTTTTAACCAATCTAATTTTTTTAGGTTTTTTAGAAACTTTTTTAGTTTTCTTTTCTTTCTCATCTTTTCCATCATCTTGTCCTTGTTCGGATAGGTCTTTTTGTTTCATCCAAGCAGGACGGTTGTCTATTTTTCGTTCTCCTATAAATGTATTAGCATCATCATCTATATTGCCGATATCACCTACTTCGGCTTCAACGTCTCCTTCAGGAAGGCCGTCAGCATCATCTTTAGTTTTTTCATCAGATGTTCCTAAATCCATGACCGGTTCAGGGTCTGTTATTTTAACAAATACGAAATAGTTATTAAAGAAAGAAATTTGTTTTTCTTCGCTAGTCATATTTAATGCTGAACCAACATAAGGGCGATATTTTGGAAGTTTTATATCTTGATACATTTTGTTGTGTAATTCTTTGAATCCTCCAATACCCGAAGGTAATTTAAATTCAGCAGCCTCTTCGTCAGTGATGGGTCTAAATCCATTATTTTCCATAACTCTTTTGAAATATTCAAAGTTAACAAGATATTCTCTAATAACCTTATTAATGGTTTCTTGATAAACATTAATGGAATACCCAAGAGATGATTCATCGTCATTAAATGATTCATTAGAATAACCCTTAGAGATTTCCCATATTTTTTGCCCGTTTTTCATAATTGTTAATGTTTTCTTTTTTTTCAAAGCATCAAAAATCCTTTTACCATCGTAACAAGTTCCTATAAAGTGTCCCCCAATTTTAGTACATTCAGAAACATTTTTAACAAAATTATATAGAGTTGTTTTATTTTCAAAGAAATAATGCAATGCAAATTGACAAGAAGATACAGAGAACCCATTGTTTCCTTTACCGTATTGTCTAACGACGCCTTCACCTAGAGATGTATCTTTTGGAATATCTCCAAAAATGGACTTAGAAATAACGATATCTTTTTCGTTGTAATACGCAGAACCGTCACGAATATTAACGGAACTATTACCTTGTAGAAATAATGCGTAAGGCATGCGAGGATTATCCTTTCTTAAATTAAGATATCTAGCACAGGCACCACGTGTTCTATTTTCTATATTATCTTTTGAAACATCTACACCAAATACAAATGAAAGTTTGGCCTTAATCCATTTTGAAAAATCTCCGCCCATACCTACCGCAAAATCAATTAAGGTGTCACCTGGTTTGGAAACCCCTTTTATAAGAGAATGTTTAACATATAAATTATGAAAATTTCTCAAAGATTCAGTGTAACTAAGACTAGAGAATCTATTGTAATATACGTCGTCATCGCTTTCTAATTGTGGAACAGATTCTTCGCCTTTAAGCATATCTTTAGAAATAGGATTATGTATTGAATACCAATTACTGTTTGCGACGTGATATGCGTTACCGTATTCTTTTTCTCCTTTTTTAAGCTTAGCTGTTTTATCATATCTAATTCTAATAGGAACCCATTTATAATGGTCTTCATTGGTTTTAACAAATTTAAATTCAACAATAGTTTCGTCATAAAAGACTTCACCGTCTTCTGTCATCATTTGATATTCTCCAAGTGAATCTTTTTTAAGTGGAATATAACAAATGTGTGTATCAGAATCACTTGGATTGGTTGGATAGAATGGAGCTGGTTTATATTTATCCTCATTATCAACGTCGGATCTTAATGAAGGGATATTATCTAAGTAAACATCATTGCATGGATTTATATACCCGTGTTTACTTTCATCAAACCCACACCGTAGTTGTATAATTTTATATTGATTTAAATCGGTATCACCAGCAAGTCCAGTGCCTTCTTTAAATAACGTATTGGTTATATCCCCACCGTTAGCATTTTTTTTTGTAGTAACCAAGAAGTCAATTGTATTAAATTCAGGGGGCTTCCATTTAAATGATAGTTCCCAGGTAATCTTTTTATTTTTGGAGGCTTCGCCTGGTTTTGTGCAACCAACTCCGTATTCTAAAGGAGTAAAGATTAATCCATCTGTTTCGTATTCATACATACCGTGCTCCATGTCGTTTAATAATTCTTGACAACCCTTGAATATATCGTTTTCTTCTATACCGCTTTTAAACCTTTTGGATGTTATGGTAAGAGGCGGGGATTGACCGGAATTTTGCGCGGATACAAATTGTTTTTTAACTACATTTTGAAGTAATGGTAATCTAAAATTGTTTGCCACATCCTTTGGTTTTGTAGGAATAAAGCCCTTATTTCGAACAGATTCGTTGTTAATAAAATATATATCGAAGGCTGCAAATAGATTAATAAATTTTCCATTTTTATTATGCGTAATATGTTCTCCATCAAGTAACGTATTTTTAATAGCAGCATTAGTAGTTTTTGTTCCAGTAAACTGAAAATCCATATTTGTGTTAATTAAATATACAAGTCCTTTTTCATTAATAAATAATAATTTACGTTCACCATCTGCTTTATCGGTAACAGAATACATTCTTCTAATATTAGGCGCTGCGGTATCTTGGTCCAGTGGTTGTATATTAACCATCTGTAAAGTGTATGAGGAAGGACCGCAAAAATCACTGGATCTTAACCATCTTTTTTGCGGAGAACCGTATAGCATTTCAAGATATTTAGATTTTAAATCAGTAATTTCAGGATAAGAAATAGGATAAGGAGTATCTTGTAATCCAGATAAAATATGTTTTATTAAGGTCATTAAACCGGTTTTAAGTTTTTCAACATTTTGGTCAGACGTTAAAGGAGTCTCTAAACAATATTGCTTTATAAGTTCATTATTAAGCTCAATTTCAATTTCAAATGTTTCAGGGTTTTTAAAAAGCCCAGATTCTTCTATATTATATACAGGAATAGGTTTATTTCTTCTGTCGGTAGTGCTAGATTTTACAATACTCATATCAATTTTAAAAGGTAGAAGAGGGTGAGTGAATGTTGTTCGGTTCATATATCTAAATATTTTTTTAGTTTCGCCCCATTCTGCTATAAGGGATTTAATAATACCAGCATTTTTGAATAGGGAAATCTCTTTTTGATAGGAAATTCTTAAATTATATTGGTCTACATTTATAGGAAAAACCATATTTTCATTGGCGTCTTTAATGAAGGTTTTATTAACAAATTCAACTGAAAAATCGTTACCGTCCATTACCTTAGTTATGCTATCAGTTTTACAATAATCTTGTATGGATGTTATGCCTTCAATTTCGGATCTAATTCTAGAAACTCTTTGAGAACCAACAAGAGTAGGATCTATAAATTCATTTTGAATTTTTAAAATATTCATACCGTTTTCTCCGTCAATAATGGAAAACCCTTTTGATTTCAAAACTTGAATAACTTTTTCAAATTGTATTCTAGTAATTTTCTGACCTTTTGTACCAAAGCGAGTTTCCAATTCATAATTTGTATTAGTTTCTGTATTGGTTGAAAACTTATCTAAATGTAGTTTTAGTAATTCTGGTAGAGATAGTTCTGCTGACATAATATATATTAATAAATAGATTAATTTTATATTTTTTCAATTTTTTATATAATACGTAATATTTCTTCATATAGGTCTTTTTTAGTTTTTTTTTTATTAGCGAGGGTGGTTTGTATGTTAATTTTAATACATATATTTTTAAGATCATCGTAACTATATCCGGATAAAGATTTGATGGGTTTTTTAAAATTTTCAATTAAAAAATAGTTGTTGGTATAATAAAGTAACTTTATTGCGGAGGCGTTTATATATACACCTACACAGTTATTTTCATCTAATATAATATGTTCTGGTTCGTTATTACCAAGGTTATAGTATTTTTTTCCGGTAACATAAATCAAACTAATATTATTATAAACGCATAAAGCGCGTAGAGTATCTAAATTAATTTTTTTAGAATGAAATAAATCGTGCTGAATGTCGTGTTTTTGAAGTTTAAGTGGTTTTAATAAATCAGGATTTTTTTCAATTAAGTCTACGTTTTTAAGTTTGAAATCTTGTTCTGTTTTAAAATGATTTGTGTTAAAGGATTCAAAATCATTATTAATAATAGTGTAAAAACTCCATAATAGTTTATCATTATAATCAATATAAATAATGTCTTTTTTTTTAGTATTAAATGTTTTATTCACCTTAGTAGTTTTTTGTTCTATATGATAAGTTTTATAAGTATTATTATTAATAGAAAATTTATCATATTCAAGTGGAGGAGTAATAGATTGAAATGGAGTGTTTTTATTCATGTGCTAGTTCTGTATTATTATATTCGCTATCTTTTATTTCATTTTTAGAATTACAAAAAAAAGTTTTTTTGTATTCTATTTTTTCATTTTCTAATTTATTTAGAGATGCTTCTTGTTCGCAAACGTAATTTAAATAATTTTGAAGAAGGTCAACAATTTTTTTATCAATAGTAGTTAAATTAATAAAAACACCATTGCTATTTTCATTAACAGGAATTTTATTATTAACTAAAATTCTAAGTATTTCGATTTGATGTTCCTTGGTTTGTTTTTCAATTGTATCTTTTATCTTCAATAAATCTTGATTATCACTCATTATATTATAAATAATATAATGATTGCTTTAAATTAATTCTCAATTATTAATCTAGGTTGTTTTTTTGGTTTCTTTTTTTGTTTTTTATCATTATCTACTAATTCAGCAATAACCGATATAGCAGGGTCGTTTAATTCATATCGTTGTCCTATGATTTTAATTAGTATAGGGTCATTTTCAGCTATAGAAGAGAAATATTCTGGATTTTTGTAATGATGGTCCCGTGCGATAAATATAATAAGAGGAGTAGGAGTTTCATCGAGTTCTGCACGTATTCCTGCTTTAGTAATATTTTTTGCGTAACATTTTACGAGCATGTTTTCAACAGGTAAACATATTAGACATTCAAACGTAACCTCAAAAAGAATCTTTTCTTGCTGTATTAAACCACTGGAATAAGTAATAACTTTAACTGAATTAGGTTTTATATACCCTTCAATGCAACACTTACCTTCAATTTGCCTTGCGATTTTGCTTTCAATAACTTCTTTAATATTGCTACCTATAAATTTAAGTGGAATTTCTAATTTTTTTGTGATAAGTCCGTTGGAATAAATTTTATCGTTGTTAAATCTGGCTATATCTGGCATATTATATATTAAATGGATATATTCTTATATAAATTTCAATTTTATATTTTATAAAAAAGAAACTCGTTCGGGATTAACAAACCATATTTGTTTTTTATGGTTTATTTTATTAAGATGTCGTAAAACTAGTTCTTGTAAATTACAAATTTGATTTTGATGTGTTGGTATAGTTATATCCTTTTTGGTTATTTCTTTTATTAATTTTTCTAAAATACCTATAAGATCGTTCTTTTTAGCTTGGTCGCATCTGCGTCCTTTTTCCTTAGTTTTGGTATTATCTGCGAATTTAAAAACCATTATATCTTGTTTTCTAAATGGAGTGATGTATCCATATACTTTTGATAAATTATTAGTATGAGCTTCTTTAATTTCTTTAACTTTTGAAGCGTAATTTTTTTGATATTCTGGTATGGTTTCTTTCCATTCTTTATTTTTAAATATTAAAAAGATTTGGGTCATTTTAGTGGTTTTATTGTTTAATAGAATAACGGCAGGAGTGTTTTCATGAAACATCATATGTTCTTCTAAATATGCTTTAATATCTCTGTTAAAAGAATCTAGTGTATCTAAATTGTATAAAATATTTAATAGTTTAACTTTATTATCGTATGTAAGCATATCTACGTGATGGTTCATAATATATTTTTCAATAATCTCTCTATCAATACCAATAGATTCTAAAAGTCTTACATTAAATCCACATACTTCATTCCACGTATGCTTAGATCTAATATCTTTTTGTTCTTTTATGATAAAACAAGCGTCATAGTCATCTTTTAATTTTTTTAAAATGTCGCTTGAATCATCTCTTTTTTCTTCTTCACCGTCGCCATCATCTTTGGGTGTCTTAATAGGTTTTTTTTCTTGTATATTTTTATCGGGTTTTGGTGAAATATCTAATACTATTTTGTTTCTTTTTGGAGGAATAGGGTTACCACGTTCAAATAATGATATATTATTATTTGATAATTCGGATGGTTGAAATAAATAGTAGGAACCAATGTTAATTAAGTGTCCTGGTTTATTATATCTATCATAAATAAATTCATTATTATCATTAACCATTTGGTCTAAAGCAGAATAAATTTGCATTAATGAGGATTTGTTGCGAACATTTAGATGTGAAATAAGGTCTTCCTTTTTTAGAAAATAGAATTCTTTAAATAATTGCTTTATTTTTTGAATAAGAATATCATTATTATATTTTGAAAAGTTTTCATTATAGGTGGTATTTAAAATATCAGATTCTTGTATTTCTTTTTCTTTTTTGCATACAAAATTACAACTTTCCATATAGTCGCATATATCACTAAATGGTTTATCGCCTATTTTATAAGGAACTGTATTTTGGGATGATAATAAAAGGTCATATGTTTGGTCTAGTTTTTCTTCTGTAAAGTTACCTTGTTCTTTATTTAAGAGACAATCAACTGCGTTTTGTTTTAAAAGCCTGGATACTTTACCAATTTGAATAGCCTTTTCTTCGGCTCTTCTATAAATATATAAATCAGTGGATTCAGTGTCATTGGAAAGAATAGTTCCATATAAAAATATCATTACGTTTCTTTCAATAAAGGGTAGCTGACAGTGACTTTTGGTTCTAACCGCGCGTCCAATGGTTTGTTGTATACGATTCATATTATACCAAGGTTCTAATATGTGTGTTTGTCTAATATTTTTAAAATCAAGGCCTTCTGTTCCTGCTCTAGATATTAAAACAACTTTAATATCATCACCGTTTTTATTAGAAGAATTAGTGCATGCGTTTAGTTCTCTATTATTGTTAGGACTTAGTTTTTTATCACCGGATATAATAATATATTTAAAATGACTGGAAGAGGTGGAAGATTTTAATAGGGAAGGAGTTTCACCATATCTTTTAATTCCTTGTTCTTCTAATGCTAAAGCTAAAGGAATTAATCCAGCTTCTAAATAATTCGAATAAATAAGTATAATACCGGTAGATTCTTTTATAGAATCGATAATACTATTAATTTTTGGACTATATTTTTCAATTTCACCTTCTGAAAAGATTCTACCATATTTTTCCAAAACCGCAGGTTTATATTCAAAATCTTTTTTTGATTCAGAATACGTCATTATTGATTTTAATCCTTCGGTTCCGTATAGCAGTTCTTTTTTAACCTTTTCATCAGAATCAAATTTAATGTTTGGGTATACAATGTTAAGAGATTGTACTAAAGGGGTTAATAACGTATACCCAAATGATTCAAGGGAATCAAATGTAATTGTGTCAGTCTTTATTAAAGATATAATATAATTATAAACCTTTTCTTGGTAGGTAGATGCGTTTAAGGTATATAAATCAACGTGTTGTATAGGCTGAATAATTTCTTTACCGTTTAATGTTTGATTAGGATATGTTATATTTAAAATACTTTTAGCAGGATTATATATATTAGGATATATACGGTATGGATATGTATAAGGATTTTCGCCTCTAACGTATGAAACATATCCATTAATTTTATTAACTAATAATTGTTCTCCCGTAGTTTCTCCAGTGGAGTCATTTAATTTTAAATTTCCATTTTTATCAAATACTTCGTTAATATTAATTAAAGAGCGATTGTCATTTAAATTCATTAAATTAACCAATGGTATAATTTCAGTACTATTATTAAACATAGGTGTAGCGGATAAGAAAACAAATCTTAGGTTATTTACATTCTTTGCTAAATTCATCAAGGTATCGTATATTCGTTTTGTTTTTAAATCACCAGATGTTCTAATATTATGGACTTCGTCGATGACAATTAAAGTGTTTTCTAATAAGTTATTTAATTTTTTCTTAACTAATTTTTGTTTTGTATCTTTTTTAAAAACCCCTTCAATATTTGATTTTTTAATTATGTAAGAGGCGAATTCCTCATACCCTAAGAATTTATATGAATTTTTAATAACTCTGTTAATTTGTTTAACAATGTTTTCTTTTTTCATTTTTAAAGAATTTGCGTTAATTTCTTTTAATAACTTATTACCAACACAGGATTTTAACTTCCATACACCGGTATCATTTAATAATTTTCTAGGATCAAAAATTTCTGTTTTAAAATTACCTTGAACGTTAGGAGAAGCTAAAACAAAAATAGGTTTTTTAATACCAAATTGTTTAAAATAATGCCTGGTTTCTTCCATAATTCCAACGGCGGCACATGTTTTACCTGAACCAAGTCCGTGATACAATAATAAACTATTATAAGGAGTGTTAAATGATAAAAAGTTTCTTACAAATATTTGATGTGGTGCAAGTTCGCGATCTTCGTTACACATTTTCTCGGCCATAATTTCAACATTGGCGATATCACCTTTATATTTTGTTTCTGAAAATTCTTTTTTTTGTGCTATTTTAACTGAAAAATTAGGATCGTTTAAATTAGGATATAAATTACTATATAATTCTTCATCTTCATCTTCATCAAACATATCTCTTTCTTCGTCCTCATTTTTTTTTATTTTTATATTAAGTTGAGAATCTACAGCTAGCTGGATTTCATCCGCGTCTTCTAAAGATTTTTTTGATTTATCTAGTTTTATTAGTTTAACCTTTTTTTTTGTTTTTACTGCTTTTTTTTTTACAGGTGGTTTTTCAGGTTCCATTATATATTAGTAATATAAAGTATATTCGTTTAAAATACTTTTTATTCGTTTAATCAAATCTATTTTTTCTAAATTATACGGACGAATACTATCAATAGCATTGTCATAATTCTTCCATTCTATTTTACTTACTTCTGTTTTTTGAAAATTATTAATATCGATATTATTGTTATTTTTAAGAATCGCGATATAATATTTATGTTTATATGATTTTAAATTAGAACCAGTAAAAATTTCTTCAACTGGTATTATGTTGTGAATAATATTTATATTGTCCGTAGATATACCGGTTTCTTCTTGAAATTCTCTTCGTCCACATTCGAAATCTTTTTCATTAAAATTACGCCTACCTTTAGGAAATCCCCATTCAGGTTCTTTCCATTTGTTTGTACTAGAATTGATAAGATCAAATATAGTATATATTTCTCCATTAATACATAATCCTTTCTGTAACAATTCAAATTTGTCTTTGGATTGTTTTTGTTCCGCAAAATTATTTAATCCACCACCATTACCCCATAATTTTATCCAAAGGGTATCAAAATCGTGATTAGCTATACGTTCTTTTTCGGATTCTGTCATTTCATTTATAATATTCATAATATAACCAATATTATTGGATGGATATCGACCTCTAATAAAATCAATATATCCTAGAGTGTCTTTTCTACGAATCATTAAATATTTATGTTCTGGAGAACTTATATCAACCAATATAATTCCTATACTAGTTATGGGAGTTTTACATTGATGGAATAAATGTCCGTTTTTACCACAATTATTACAAAAATTACTATTGCTAAAATGATGGTTTCTATTCATGATGTATGTTTATTTCATTTTCTTTTTATATCATTTGATATTAATGGCT
>CEQT01013361.1_pt1 | contig 37881 bp, 34 predicted proteins | sample 530951 | NCBI WGS metagenome assembly CEQT01 (sample SAMEA2621132, study PRJEB7988) | marine metagenome | biome: marine biome (ENVO:00000447); feature: surface water layer (ENVO:00002042); material: "saline water (ENVO:00002010), including plankton (ENVO:xxxxxxxx)" | depth 5 m
AAGTTGGAGAACGGATCGTCTTCCAGCTGCTTGACGCCCAGGGAGATGCGCTCGCGCTCAGGGTCAACAGACAGGATAACGGTTTCGATCTCGTCGCCTTTCTTGAAGCGACGTACTGCTTCTTCGCCGGCTTCGTTCCAGGAGATGTCCGACAGGTGAACCAGACCGTCGATGCCGCCGTCCAGACCGATAAAGATACCGAAGTCGGTGATGGACTTGATGGAACCGGAGATCTTGTCGCCCTTGTTGAACTTGCTGGAGAACTCTTCCCACGGGTTCATCTTGCACTGCTTGATGCCCAGGGAGATGCGACGACGGTCTTCGTCGATGTCCAGAACCATAACTTCCACTTCGTCGCCAACGTTGACAACCTTGGACGGGTGGATGTTCTTGTTGGTCCAATCCATTTCGGACACGTGAACCAGACCTTCAACGCCTTCTTCCAGCTCAGCGAAGCAGCCGTAGTCGGTCAGGTTAGTGACCTTGGCAGTGACGCGAGTGCCTTCCGGATAACGACCGGTGATAGCAACCCACGGATCTTCGCCCAGTTGCTTCAGACCCAGGGAAACGCGGTTACGCTCACGGTCAAACTTCAGGACCTTGACGTCGATCTCGTCACCAACGTTGACGATCTCGGACGGATGCTTGATGCGCTTCCAGGCCATGTCGGTGATGTGCAGCAGGCCGTCTACGCCGCCCAGGTCAACGAACGCACCGTAATCGGTGAGGTTCTTGACGATACCTTTGACGACTTGACCTTCCTGCAGGGTTTCCAGCAGGGCTTCGCGCTCGGCGGAGTTCTCGGCTTCCAGAACTGCACGACGGGAAACGACAACGTTGTTGCGCTTCTGGTCCAGTTTGATGACCTTGAATTCCAGTTCCTTGTTTTCCAGGTGGGTGGTGTCACGTACGGGACGTACGTCAACCAGCGAGCCCGGCAGGAACGCACGGATGGTGTTGACGTCGACGGTAAAGCCACCTTTGACCTTGCCGTTGATAACGCCCTTGACGACTTCTTCTGCAGCGAAAGCAGCTTCGAGGACTTTCCACGATTCGGCGCGCTTGGCCTTTTCGCGGGACAGTTTGGTTTCACCGAAACCGTCTTCAACGGCGTCCAGTGCAACGTGAACCTCATCACCCACTTCGATGGTCAGTTCGCCCTGCTCGTCCAGGAACTGATCGCGCGGGATGACACCCTCTGATTTCAGACCGGCGTGAACGGTGACCCAGTCGGAGTCGATGTCCACAACGATACCAGTGATGATGGAGCCCGGCTCCATATCAAGGGTTTTTAGGCTTTCTTCAAAAAGTTCGGCAAAGCTTTCGCTCATTTGGAATCCTGTAAGTAAGTATTTAGGGCAGCTACCGCAGAGCCGTTTTAAAGCGCGCTGTGCAGCTACTGTCCCGCCACGCCACCAGCTTGCGTGGGTTGATGGTATAAATGCCCTTTCCGGTGGTGCTGGTTACCCGGAACAGACAGCCTGATCAGCCCAGCAGGTTGCGCTCGCGCGCCATCGTCTGGACTGATTCAAGTACTTCCTCGATGCTCATCTGCGTCGAATCGATCATGATTGCATCATCCGCCGGCTTCAGCGGCGCAACGCTGCGATTCATATCCCGCTCGTCCCGCGCGACAATCTCATCGAGAAGACTCGCCAGATTAGCAGTTTCGCCCTTTCCGAGCAACTGCCGGTAACGCCGTGACGCGCGCTCCTCGGCGCTGGCGGTCAAGTAGATCTTCAACTGCGCGTCGGCAAACACCACGGTCCCCATGTCGCGACCGTCAGCCACCAGGCCAGGCGCTTCTCGGAACACGCGTTGACGCTGCAGCAGCGCGTCGCGCACCGCTGGCAACGCGGCGACCTGAGAGGCGCCGGCGCCCACATCTTCGGTACGGATGGCGCGGGTCACATCTTCACCCTCAAGGATGATCTGCTGCTCGCCACCGGCTTCGGCGGCAATAAACTGCACATCCAGATGCGCCGCCAGCGTTTCCAGCGAAGTTTCGTTGGTCAGATCCACGCCATGATTGCGCGCCGACAGGGCAAGCAGGCGATACAAGGCGCCGGAGTCCAGCAGGTTCCAACCCAGACGAGAGGCCAGCAGACCGGCGATGGTGCCCTTGCCCGACCCACCAGGGCCGTCGATGGTGATGACGGGGGCCTGTTGATCAATCACGCGTTATCCTCCAGACGGACTTGCATGCCGACCGATTGCGCAAGGTCGATGAAGCCCGGGAATGATGTCGCCACATTGGCGCAGTCCTTGATATGAATGTCGCCGGTGGCGCGCAGCGCAGCGACCGAGAACGACATGGCGATACGGTGGTCACCATGGCTTTCGACGCTGCCGCCACCAATGGCGCCGCCGTCGATAATGATGCCGTCAGGCGTCGGCTCTGCCTTGACGCCCAGCGCCTGCAGGCCGTCGGCCATGACCTGAATACGGTCGGACTCTTTTACGCGCAGCTCTTCAGCATCGCGCAGGATGGTCCGGCCTTCAGCGCAGGCCGCAGCCACGAACAGTACCGGAAACTCGTCGATCGCCAGCGGCACCTGATCAACCGGAATGTCGATACCTTTGAGCGGCGCGTAGCGCACTCGGATATCGGCCACCGGCTCGCCGCCTACTTCGCGCTCGTTGAGCAGCTCCAGATTGCCGCCCATGGCGCGCAGGATATTGATGATGCCAATGCGCGTCGGGTTGATGCCTACGTGCTCCAGCGTCAGGTCAGCGCCCTCGCAGATGCTGGCAGCAACCATGAAAAACGCAGCAGACGAGATGTCAGCGGGCACGTCAATGCGACAGGCCTTGAGGGTGTGACCGGATTCGATGGTGGCAGTGGCGCCATCGACCTTGACCGGATAACCGAAGCCCTTGAGCATGCGCTCGGTATGGTCGCGGGTGGGCGCGGGCTCGGTCACGGATGTGGTGCCGGACGCATACAGCCCCGCCAGCAGAATGCAGGATTTGACCTGAGCGCTGGCCATGGGCATCTGGTAGTCCATGCCCATCATGCGGCTGCCGCCCTTGATGCGCAGCGGCGGACGCCCCTCTTCACCGGTGTCGATCTGCGCGCCCATTTCGCGCAGCGGTTTGGCCACGCGGCCCATCGGGCGCTTGGACAGCGACGCATCGCCGGTCAGTACGGTGTCAAAGTCCTGCCCGGCCAACAGGCCCGACAGCAGGCGCATGGACGTACCGGAGTTGCCCAGATACAGCGAGCCGGGCGGCGCCTGCAAACCGTGCAGACCAACGCCATTGATAGTCACGCGACCATGATGCGGGCCTTCAATCACCACACCCATGTCACGGAATGCCTGCAGAGTTGCCAAGCTGTCTTCGCCTTCCAGGAAGCCTTCGACCTCGGTCACACCCTCAGCCAGGGAGCCGAGCATGATCGAGCGATGGGAAATGGACTTGTCACCGGGCACGCGGATACTGCCGTTGACCTTGCCGCCGGGGCTGGCAATGAAGTTGAATTCTTGAGTTTGCATAGGTTCCATGTAGGCCCTGCGGGCCAGAATAGTGCTGAAATGCTCTCGTGCCGACTTGGCTCGGGTAAACACACCGAGCAGCGTGTTGGCGTCGCGGGTTTCCACCGCCTCACGCAGTCGGCCCAGGTCCTGGGTAAAGGCATCAAGGCTGCGCAAGACCGCATCCCGATTGGCCAGAAAAACATCGCGCCACATCACCGGATCACTCGCGGCAATGCGGGTAAAGTCCCGGAAGCCACCGGCAGCGTAGCGGAAAATCTCCAGATTCTCGTTACGCGAGGCCAGGGTATCCACCAGCGAAAACGCCAGCAAATGCGGCAAGTGGCTGGTAGCCGCCAGGACTTCATCATGGTCGGCCAGGGACATGCTCTCTACGTCTGCCCCCAGCGCCTGCCAGCAACGCTGTACCAGGCCGACCGCCTCCGCCGCCGTCTGCTCGAGCGGCGTGAGAATCACCTTGTGGTGGCGAAACAAATCCGCCCGAGCTGCCTCGACGCCGCTTTTTTCCGAACCGGCAATCGGATGGCCCGGCACAAAGTTGGCCGGTACCGCGCCAAAGACCTCTTCCACCGCCTGCGCAACCGCACCCTTGGTACTGCCGACATCGGTAATCACGGCATCGCCCAACTCCAGCGCCGCCAATTGCGCCAGCACGGCGCGCATACCCAGCACCGGCACGGCCAGCATGATCAGATCGGCGCCCTGCACTGCCTCAACCAGATTGGCCGTAACCTTGTCGACCACGCCCAGCGGCACCGCCTGACGGCGTGAGACCGGGTCCAGATCACAACCGATCACCTCGCGGCACAGGCCGCTCTGGCGCATGCCCTTGGCAAAGGAGCCGCCGATCAGGCCAAGCCCGATTACTGCAAGGCGACCGATTGTCGTCGTTGCTGGTGACAGGCCGGTTACATCAGCCACGACTCAGCACCTGCTTGAGCGCATCCAGAAACCGCTGGTTTTCTTCTGGCAAACCGATGGTCACGCGCAGGTGATTCGGCATGCCGTAGTTAGCCACCGGGCGCACAATGACGCCCTCGCGCAGCAGGGCCTGAAAGACCGGTGCCGCTTCACGACCCAGATCGATTGCGAGGAAATTGCCGCGCGAGGGAATCCAGCTCAGACCCAGGGCTGCGCAGCCATCTTCCAGCTGCTGCATGCCTTGGCGGTTGATGCGTCGGCTTTCAATCAGGTATGCCTCGTCCTGCAGGGCCGCCAGCGCTGCCGCCAGGGCAAGACTGTTGACGTTGAACGGCTGGCGTACGCGATTCAGGGCATCGGCAATCACCGGGCTGGATAAGCCATAGCCAACACGCAGCGCAGCCAGGCCATAGGCCTTGGAGAAGGTACGCGAGACCAGCAAATTGGGATAACGCGGCAGGTAATCAACACCGTTAGGCACGTCGTCGGTCTCGACGTACTCGGTGTACGCCTCGTCCAGCACCACGATGACGTTTTCCGGCACGCGATCAAGGAAGGCCTCAAGTGCCGCGCGCTCAATCCAGGTGCCGGTTGGGTTGTTGGGGTTGGCGATAAAGACTATCCGGGTCGCCGGGGTGATGGCGGCCGCCATGGCATCCAGATCATGCCCCCAATCCTTAGCCGGCACAGACACCGCCTTGGCACCCACTGCCTGGGTGACAATGGGGTAAACAGCGAAGGCGTGATCGCTGAACACCACTTCATGCTCAGGGCCGACAAAGGCGCGTGTGACCAGCTCAAGAATGTCGTTGGAGCCGTTGCCGAGCGTAATGCATGCGGTGTCCACACCCAGCTTCGCCGCCAGCGCCTGCTTCAGCGCGAAGCCGTTACCGTCAGGGTAGCGGGTCAACTCTGCGAAAGCTCCGGCAATAGCTTCACGCACCGCCGGGCTAGGGCCCAGCGGGTTTTCGTTACTGGCCAGCTTGACGATATCCTGCGGCCGCAAGCCAAACTCTCGCGCCAACTCCTCTACCGGTTTGCCCGGCACATAGGGAGACAGCTTCTGCACACCTGGCCGCGCCAGGCTGAGGAAATCACAACTCATAGAAACCAAGCCTCAAGCTACAAGCAGCAAGCTTCAAGTCACACCACGCCGCAGTTGCTTGCAGCTTGCGGCTTGCAGCTTGTCGCTGATGATTTAGAGCACCGCCTTCGGATACGACCCCAGCACCTTGAGCGCCACCGAGTCGTCGCTGATTTTCTCCAGCACGTCCTTGATCAGCGGGTCGTGTTGGTGCCCGAAGAAGTCGATAAAGAACACATAGGTCCATTTGCCACTGCGCGATGGGCGGGTTTCGATGCGGCTCAGGTCGATTCCGTTGGAGTGGAACGGTTCGAGCAGGTGATGCAGCGCACCCGGCTTGTTGCGCATGGAGACGATGACCGAGGTCTTGTCGTCGCCGGTCGGCGGGACTTGCTGGTTACCGATAATCAGAAAACGCGTGGAGTTATCCGGGCGGTCTTCGATTTTCTCGGCCAGACGCGTCAGCTCGTACAGGTCGGCCGCCATGTCGCCGGCAATCGCCGCCGAGTTCCACTCCCCTTTTACCCGACGCGCCGCATCGGCGTTGCTGGCAACGGCCACACGCTCGACGTTCGGGTAATGGGCATCCAGCCACTTGCGGCACTGGGCCAGCGACTGGGCGTGGGAATAAACGCGGGAGATCTTGTCGGTCTTGGTGTTTTCACCGACCAGCAAATGATGGTGGATACGCAGCTCTACTTCGCCACAGATCACCAGGTCATGCTCAAGGAAGCTGTCGAGCGTGTGGTTGATGGCGCCCTCGGTGGAGTTTTCTACCGGCACCACGCCAAACTGCACTGCGCCGGCCGCCACTTCACGGAAGATCTCGTCAATCGCGGCCATCGGCACGCTGACCACCGAGTGCCCAAAGTGCTTGAGTGCGGCAGCCTGGGTAAAAGTACCTTCCGGCCCCAGATAGGCCACGCGCAGCGGCTCTTCCAGCGCCAGGCAGGCGGACATGATTTCACGGAACAGGCGGGCCATTTCCTCGTTGTCGAGCGGCCCCTTGTTCAGCTCCATGATGTGCTTGAGCACCCAGGCTTCACGCTCGGGGCGATAGAACAGCGGCTTGACGCCGGGCTCCAGCGCCTTCTGCTTGACGTGCGCGACGGTCTGCGCACAGGCAGCCCGCTCACTGATCAGGTCAAGAATCTTTTCATCAATGGTGTCGATGCGCTTGCGCAGCGCCTTCAACTGATCTTCATCAGACATGGGTATCAACCGTGCTGCTGTTCAAACTCGGCCATGTAGGCCACGAGTGCGTCGACCGCGGCTTGCGGCACTGCGTTATAGATGGAGGCACGCATGCCGCCAACCGAGCGATGGCCTTTCAGGTTGAGCAATCCGCGCTCTTCGGCACCGGCCAGGAACGGCTTGTCCAGCCGGTCATCAGCCAGGCGGAACGGGATATTCATCCAGGACCGGTCAGCGACGTTAATCGGGTTGTTGTACAGCTCGCTACCGTCGATCGCCGAGTACAGCGCCTTTTGCTTGGCATCGTTGATGCGCTTGACCGCATCCAGACCGCCCTGCTCCTTGAGCCACTGGAAGATCAGGCCGGACAGGTACCAGGCGAAGGTCGGCGGCGTGTTGTACATGGAGTCGTTCTGCGCCGCTACTGCGTAATCAAGCATGGTCGGGCAGCTGGCACGGGCGCGGCCAAGCAGGTCTTCGCGCACAATCACCACCACCAGCCCGCTCGGGCCGATGTTTTTCTGGGCGCCGGCGTAGATCATGCCGAAACGTGAGACATCAATCGGCCGCGACAGGATGGTCGAAGACATGTCTGCCACCAGCGGTACGTCGCCAGTCTGCGGCACCCAGTTGAATTCCAGGCCGCCGATGGTTTCATTCGGGCAATAATGAACGTAAGCAGCGTCTGCCGACAGCTGCCACTCGTTCTGACCGGGGATGGCAAAATAATCGTAGGCCTTGGCACTGCCTGCCACGTTGACGTTGCCAAAGCGGGATGCTTCGTCGATTGCCTTGCGCGACCAGATACCGGTATCGATGTAGTCGGCACTGCCGCCTTCTGGCATCAGGTTCAGCGGGATCTGGGCAAACTGCTGGCTGGCGCCCCCCTGCAGGAACAGCACCTTGTAGTTGTCCGGGATGACCAGCAACTCGCGCAGGTCCTGCTCGGCCTGCTGGGCGATAGCAACAAACTCGTCGCTGCGGTGACTCATTTCCATGACCGACAGCCCCTTGCCCTGCCAGTCCAACAGCTCGGCCTGGGCCCGCTGCAACACCGCTTCCGGCAACGCTGCCGGTCCAGCACAGAAATTGAACAGACGCTTACTCACGATTACTCCTGATCATCCACGGGTTGCTGCTCATCACCTTCGGGCTGCTGCGCCTCGCCTTCTTCGGCGGCTTCAACGGCCATTTCAATCTCTTCCTCGGAGGGCTCCTGCACACGCTCCAGCCCGACCAGCTTTTCTTCCGGGGCCAGACGAATGAGCATGACGCCCTGGGTGTTACGCGACAGGCTGGACACCTCGCTGACGCGGGTGCGCACCAAGGTGCCCTGGTCCGAAATCAGCATGATCTCCTCGCCATCGACCACCTGCACAGCGCCCACCAGTGCGCCGTTGCGCTCGTTGGAGACCATGGCGATCACGCCCTGACCACCACGACCACGACGCGGGAACTCGTCCAGCACGGTGCGCTTGCCGTAACCACGTTCGGAGGCGGTCAGGATCTGCGCTTCCGGCTCGGGGATCAGCATGGAGATCAGGCGCTGTTCGGCCGGCAGGCGCATGCCGCGCACACCGCGAGCGGTACGGCCCATAGTGCGCACATGACGCTCCTTGAAGCGGATAACCTTGCCGCCGTCGGAGAACAGCATGATGTCGCGCGAACCGTCGGTAATGGCGGCGGCGATCAGGGTGTCACCCTCTTCCAGGCGCAGGGCGATCAGGCCATTGCTGCGCGGACGGCTGAACTGCACCAGCGGAGTCTTCTTCACGGTACCGCGCGCGGTGGCCATAAAGATGTAGGAACCGGTGGGCTCGTCGCTGTCGTCATCGTCGCTGTCAGCATCGCCTTCGGCATCAGCCTCGACTTCAACAGCTTCACCTTCGATCACGCCTGCCTCGTCTTCCAGCTCCTCGCCCTCTTCGGCGCTCTGCTGCTGCAGCGCTTCCAGGTCGACTTGCAGCATGGCGGTGATCCACTCACCTTCTTCCAGCGGCAGCAGGTTGACCAGCGGGCGTCCACGCGCCGCGCGCGAGGCCTCGGGAATTTCGTAGGTCTTGAGCCAGTACACCTTGCCGCGACTGGAGAACAGCAGCAGCGTGGCGTGGCTGTGGGCAACCAGCAGGTGCTCCACGTAGTCTTCATCCTTCACGCCGGTCGCCGCCTTGCCACGACCACCACGGCGCTGGGCCTGGTAGTCGGTCAGCGGCTGGCTCTTGGCGTAACCGCCGTGGGAGATGGTCACCACGCGGTCTTCTTCGGCGATCAGGTCGGCCAGGGACAGGTCCATGCGCGAAGCAACGATTTCGGTACGACGCTCGTCACCAAAATCATCACGTACCTTTTCCAGCTCCTCGACGATGACTTCCATCAGGCGCTCCTGGCTGTTCAGGATGCGCAGCAGCTCGCCGATCTGCTCAAGAATCTGCTGGTACTCGGTCAGCAGTTTTTCGTGCTCAAGGCCGGTCAGGCGATGCAGGCGCAGATCCAGAATGGCCTGGGCCTGTTCAGGAGACAGGTAATACTTGCCTTCACGCAGACCGTACTGCTCGTCCAGCCCATCAGGGCGGCAGGACTCGGCGCCGGCGCGCTCGACCATCTCAATCACGGTGCCTGGCGCCCAGGCGGTAGCGATCAGGGCTTCGCGGGCTTCAGCCGGGCTGGGCGACTTTTTGATCAGTTCGATAACCGGATCAATGTTCGACAGCGCAACCGCCTGACCCTCCAGGATGTGCCCGCGCTCACGCGCCTTACGCAGCTCGTAAACGGTACGACGGGTAACCACTTCACGGCGGTGACGGACGAAGGCTTCGAGCAGCTCCTTGAGATTCAGAATCTTCGGCTGACCGTCGAGCAGACCAACCACGTTGATGCCGAACACGCTCTGCATCTGGGTCTGGGAATAGAGGTTGTTGAGCACAACCTCAGGCACTTCGCCACGACGCAGCTCGATGACCACGCGAATACCATCCTTGTCGGACTCGTCGCGCAGCTCGGTAATACCTTCGAGCTTCTTCTCTTTAACCAGCTCGGCGATCTTCTCGATCAGACGTGCTTTGTTCAGCTGGTAAGGCAGCTCGGAAATGACGATCTGCTGGCGACCGCCAACCTTGTCGATATCTTCAATTTCGCAGCGGGCGCGCACGTAGATGCGGCCACGCCCCGTGCGATAGGCCTCAACAATGCCGGCACGGCCGTTGATGATACCGGCAGTCGGGAAGTCCGGCCCCGGAATAAACTCCATCAGCTCGTCGATGCTGATATCGGGGTTGCTGATCACGGCCAGGCAGCCGTTGATCACTTCAGTCAGGTTGTGTGGCGGGATGTTGGTCGCCATGCCGACGGCGATACCGCTGGAGCCATTGACCAGCAGGTGCGGAATCTTGGTGGGCAGAACGTCCGGGATCTGCTCTTTACCGTCGTAGTTGGGTACCCAGTCGACGGTTTCCTTATCCAGGTCAGCCAGCAGCTCATGGGTCAGCTTGGCCATCCGAACTTCGGTGTAACGCATTGCTGCCGCGTTGTCGCCGTCAATGGAACCGAAGTTGCCCTGACCGTCGACCAGCGGGTAGCGCATGGAGAAGTTCTGCGCCATACGCACGATGGTGTCGTACACCGCCGAGTCGCCGTGCGGGTGGTATTTACCGATGACGTCACCAACCACACGCGCCGACTTCAGGTACGGCTTGTTCCAGTCGTTGCCCAGCTCGCTCATGGCGTAGAGCACGCGACGGTGTACCGGCTTGAGGCCGTCACGCACATCCGGCAGAGCCCGCCCGACGATTACGCTCATGGCGTAATCCAGGTAGGACTGTTTCAGTTCGTCTTCGATATTGACTGGAAGGATTTCTTTGGCCAGTTCACCCATGAAACGGCATTCCTTTTATTGTCGGCGTTGAAATAACGCCAAAAGCAATGCAAAGGCCTGAAGCCCCGTACTGGCCGGGACATCAATACCTCTGCGACACGCGCATTGGAAAAGCGAAAGCACTGATCAACCCACCCTGCAGAACCGCTTCTGCAGCGGGGCGCATTCCGCCCGATCAAAGCGCCAAAGGATACCACAGAGAACCCGCCGACGGGAGCACATAGCGCGCCCGCCGCGGGTGGTGAACGACCAGCATCAGTGCAGTCGACGAATACTCATGAGTTTGGCGATCTTGCCCTCGTCCGGCCGCTCGATAACGCCCTTTTCCGTGACGATGGCATCAATCAGCTCAACCGGGGTGACATCCAGCGGCTGGCCGGCACCCGCCGCTCCCTGCAAGACCTCCGGCTCCAGCGCATCGCCGTCACTGAGGCTCATATCCAGAGTGGCGGTGGAGGCCACCACCATAAAGCGCAAACCGTGATGCATGGCCAGAATGGCCAGTGCGTAGGTCCCCTGGGTGGTGATCACATCGCCATTGGCAGCAATACGTTCGGCGCCGACTACCACCCAGGACACCGGGTCATATTTCATGCTGCTGGCGGCCGCCGTATCGGCTATCAGACTGCACGGCACGCCCGTGCGCTGCAGCTCCCAGGCAGCCAGGCGCGCACCACTGCGCGACGGGCTGGCCTCGCCGACCAGTACCTCCTTCAGCACGCCGGCCCGGTGCGCCGCCTGCACCACGCCCATGGCAGTACCACCGCCGCCGCCAGACAGCTCGCCGCTGTAACCCAGCAGCATCAACTTTTGCTCGGCGGAGTGATGGCGGCGCAGCAGCTGCAAGCCAAAGCGCGCCATACTTTGATTGGCCTCGGCATCCGCCCCGGCGATGGCCTCGGCGGCCTGCAACAGGCGGCCAGGCACGTCGGCATCAGAGGCAATGCCAGCCAGGGTTTGCCGCATGATGCCAAGCGCCCACTGCAGATTGGCCGCCATCGGCCCAAGGGCGGCAAAAGCGGCAATCACCGGCTCCAGCTCCTGCGACCAGTCCCGCACCGGCGTGACCAGTTGTCGCGCCGCCAGCGCCACACCAAAGGCCGCGGCAACGCCCAATGCCGCCGCCCCCACCACCACGCCGCAGCGCATGGCAGCCAGTACCTCCACCTCATCATGGCAATCGTGGCTTACCAGTTCCGGCAGACGGCGCTGATCCAGCAACCTGACTGCGCCCTCCGGCAACCAGCTGACTGCCTGCAAACTCGCCTTATCTGCTACCGCCTCAATCTGCAACATGACAGAATCTCCTTCCATTGGCGCCGGGTTGACCGGCGCGCCACAAGCCCACGCTGCATTTGCCCATAACCAGCAGGTATACTTGCCGACCATGATGCAAGGCGAATTGAACATGACCACCCTGCCCGGCGAGCTCGACCTGTTGATCGTGCCACGCTGGATTATTCCTGTTGCGCCCCGAGGCCTGGTGCTGGAACAGCACGCCCTGGCGGTTCACCAGGGGCGTATCGTCGGCCTGCTGCCGGTGAGCAGCGCCAATGCACTGCAACCGCGCGAGCGCCGCGACCTGCCCAACCACGTACTGATTCCAGGCCTGATCAACGCCCACGGCCATGCGGCAATGACGCTGTTCCGCGGCCTGGCCGACGATCTGCCGTTGATGACCTGGCTTACGGAACATATATGGCCCGCTGAAGGGCGCTGGGTCAACGCCGATTTTGTCCGCCTGGGCACCGAGCTGGCGATTGCCGAGATGCTGCGCGGCGGCACCACCTGTTTTTCAGACATGTACTTCTATCCGGATGTTGCAGCAACTGCGGCATTGGATGCAGGCATGCGCGCGCAGGTGTGCTTTCCGGTTATCGACAACCCGATCCCCGGCGCCCGCGATGCAGCAGAGGCCATTGCCAAGGGCCTGAAGCTGCGCGACGACACGCGCCACAGCGGCCTGATCACCACCGCCTTTGGCCCCCACGCGCCCTACACCGTGGGTGATGAAACCCTTACCCGTATCCGCACCCTGGCCGACGAGCTGGACATGCCGATCCACATGCATGTGCATGAAACAGCGGGCGAGGTTGCCGATGCCGTAACCCAGACCGGCGAGCGACCACTGCAACGCCTGCAGCGCCTTGGCCTGCTCAGCCCCAGACTGCAAGCGGTGCACATGACCGACATCAGCGATGCCGATTTGGCCTTGCTGGTCGAATACGGCGTGCAACTGGTGCACTGCCCCGAATCCAACCTCAAGCTGGCCAGCGGCATGATGCCCGTGCAGCGTCTGCTCGACAGCGGCCTGAACGTTGCCCTGGGCACCGACGGCGCGGCCAGCAACAATGATCTGGACATGTTTGGCGAGATGCGCACCGCCGCCATGCTGGCGAAGATCGTTGCCGGCGCGCCCACCGCACTGGACGCCCACAGCGCCCTGCACCTGGCCACCCTGGGTGGCGCACGCGCATTGGGCCTGGAGGAGGAAATCGGCTCGCTGGAAGTCGGCAAGGCCGCCGACATTACCGCCGTCGACCTTTCCGGCATTGCCCAGCAACCACTCTACAACCCGGCCTCCCAGCTGCTGTACACCTGCAACGCCAGTCAGGTCAGCGATGTCTGGGTCGCCGGTCGCGCGAAACTGCGCGACGGCCAGCTGATTGGCCTGAACACGCCCGATATCCTGCAGCGAGCTCGCGAGCTGGCTGCCCTTATTGCCCAAGGGGAACCCCATGAGTCTTAACGTTGATCGCGCTGAAATCGCCAAATTCGAGGCGCTGGCAAGCCGCTGGTGGGACCGTAACAGCGAGTTCAAACCGCTGCATGAGATCAACCCGCTGCGTACCAACTGGATCGACGAACGCGCCAGCCTGGCCGGCAAGAAGGTGCTGGACGTTGGCTGCGGTGGCGGCATTCTGGCTGAGGCCATGGCCCAGCGCGGCGCCCAGGTGACCGGCATCGATATGGGCGAAGCGCCGCTGGCCGTCGCCCGCCTGCACCAGCTGGAGTCCGGCGTCAGCGTCGACTACGAGCAAAGCACCGCCGAGGAGTTTGCCGAACTGCACGCCGGCACTTTTGACGTGGTTACCTGCCTGGAGATGCTCGAGCACGTGCCAGATCCAAGCTCGGTGATTCGCGCCTGCGCCAAACTGGTCAAGCCCGGCGGCCAGGTGTTTTTCTCCACCATCAACCGCAACCCCAAATCGTTCATGTTCGCCATCGTTGGCGCCGAGTACGTCTTGCGCATGCTGCCGCGCGGCACCCACGAATTTGCCAAGTTCATACGCCCGGCCGAACTGGGCCGCTGGGTGCGCGATGCCAGCCTGGACCTGCAGGACATCACCGGTCTGACCTTCAACCCGCTGACCCGTACCTACAAGCTGGGCGCCGACGTAGACGTCAACTACATGGTGCACTGCCAGCGCGAGGCCCAGGCTTGATGCTCAGCGGAGTTCTTTTTGATCTGGACGGCACCCTGCTGGATACCGCCGAAGATTTTGTCCACATCATTCAGGTCATGCTGCAGGAGCATGGCAGAGCACCTGCCCCTGCCGAGCTGATTCGCGCCCAAGTATCAGATGGCTCGATCGGCATGCTGTCTACCGCCTTTGAGCTGTCGCCCGAGGCACCAGCATTCGCCGCGCTGCGCGAGGACTTTCTCAGCCGCTACGAGCAAGGACTGGCCGTGCATACCCGGCCCTTCCCCGGCATCAGCGAGCTGCTCGACTGGCTGGATGCCGAGCAATTGCCTTGGGGCGTGGTTACCAACAAGCTCAGCCGCTTCAGCATTCCGCTATTGGAACAGACGGGGCTGGCGAGCCGCTGCGCATCCTTGGTCTGCCCGGATCAGGTCTCACGCGGCAAGCCGGACCCGGAATCCGCGCTCAAGGCCTGCAGCGACATGCAGATCGACCCGGCCGGCTGCATTTTTATCGGCGACCATGTACGCGACATCCAGGCCGGCCGCGCCGCCGGCATGGCCACCATCGCCGCGCTGTACGGCTACCTCGCTGCGAATGAAGACCACCTGGCGTGGCAGGCCACCCACAGCGTGCAGCACGCCAGCGAGCTACAGCCCTGGCTGCAACAACGGCATCAACCGGAGACACCCCATGTTTGATTACACCGCCCCGGCCGATCTGCTGACCGGCCGCGTTATCCTGATCACCGGTGCCGGCGACGGCATTGGTAAAGCGTGCGCCCTGAGCTGCGCCGCCCACGGCGCCACCGTAGTACTGGTTGGCCGTACCCAAAGCAAGCTGGAAGAAGTGTACGACGCCATTGAAGCAGCCGGACACCCACAGCCGGCGCTCTGCCCGCTGAACCTGGAAACCGCCACCGAGAAAGACTACGAAGACCTGGCAGACCAGTTGTTCGATACCTTCGGCAAGCTCGACGGCCTGATCCACAACGCCGCTGAGCTTGGCCCCCGCACCCTGCTTGACAGCGTCAAGCCGGAAGCCTGGATGCGCGTGATGCAGGTCAACGTGAACGCGCCCTTCGTGCTGACTCGCGCGATGATGCCGCTGCTGCGCGCTGCCGACGATGCCTCTGTCCTGCTGCTGTCCTCCAGTGTCGGCCGCAAGGGGCGCGCCTACTGGGGCCCCTACGCGGTCAGCAAGTTTGCCGTTGAGGGCATGATGCAGGTGCTGGCCGACGAGCAGGATGGCACCAGCAACATTCGCGTCAACAGCGTCAACCCTGGCGCCACCCGCACCCCCATGCGCGCCAAGGCGTATCCCAACGAGCAAGCCGAGATCAATCCCAAGCCTGAAGAGATCATGCCCGTGTTCCTCTACCTGCTGGGGCCTGACAGCAAAGCGCGCAATGGCGAGGCCTTTGACGCCCAATAGCCGTTTTTTTGACAACGGCACGCCGCCTGTCACGGCCACTTGGCCGCAGGCGGCATTTTTTTGCCGCCCCGCCACCAATCCGCCCCTTCAAAAGAACATAAGTCACTGATATTAAACAATAAAGAATAATGGCATATTGATTGCTTGGGGAGGTGTACCAGAGACTCCGCAGGTACACCCATCATGCCTCTTCAGGGAAACACCATCGATTTCGACTCGGCGCGTATGAAGCTTGCCCAGGGCGACGCTGCGCGCCGGCGCCGCAGCAAGCCGGTAACCAATTTCGAAGCGATCCAGCGTCATCTGAGCCTGACCCTGCAAACCAGCCTCGAGCTGGACCGGGTACTGGAGATGTTCTTTGCCGGTTTGCAGGCATTGCTGCAGGCCGATGGCATGGAATACCGCCACAGCGCCGCCGGCGCCTCTCTCGGTCTTGGCCACCGGGCCCTGCACCGCTGTAGCTATCGGCTGTCCCATGCCGGCGGCTACCTGGGCGAGCTGCAACTCAGCCGGCAAACACGTTTTGCCGAGGCCGAGCTGGCCAGCCTGGAGGCCCTGCTGGGCACCCTGCTGTTTCCGCTGCGCAACGCCTTGATGTACCGCGAGGCACTGGCCAGCGCACTGAACGACACCCTGACCGGCGCCGGCAACCGCCTGGCCCTGAACCAGAATCTTGAGCGCGACATTCGCCTGGCCAAGCGTACCGGGCAGCCGCTGTCGCTGGCGATACTGGACGTGGATCACTTCAAGCAGATAAACGACCGCTTTGGCCACGCCTATGGCGATGAAGCGCTGAAAGCGGTGGTCAACTGCGTCGCAGCCTCGCTGCGCAACGTCGATGGTCTGTACCGCCTGGGTGGCGAAGAGTTTGTGGTTTTGCTGATTAACACGGACGCAAACGCCTGCCACCTGGTGGCCGAGCGCATTCGCCAATCGATTGAACAACTGCAGTTCCATATCGATGGCCAGCCGCTTCCCATGACAGCCAGCCTGGGGCACGCCACCCTGCGCGCAGACGACGATGCTACCAGCCTGCTGAACCGCGCCGACCTGCGTATGTACGAGGCCAAGCACAGCGGCCGCAACAAGGTAATAGGACAGTAATTCAGGCACAAAAAAAACGGCGCCCTTGGGCGCCGTTTTTTTATCCTGCCATCAGCGGTCGCGTCGACGACCACCGCGCGGCTGGCGAGCCTGATGCATGGACGGCTTGCGCGCCAGGCGCTGCAGTTTTTCCTTGTCGCTGGTCTTCATCGCCGGCAGGGCAATCGGCTCCAGGCCCACTTCCTTGCTGAGCGCGTCCAGCTCGTTCTGCTTGAGCTCGCGCCAGCGGCCAACAGGCAGTTCCGGCCCGAGGAATACCGGCCCGAAGCGTACCCGCTTGAGGCGGTTCACGCGCATGCCCTGGGACTCCCACAGACGACGCACTTCGCGGTTGCGGCCTTCCATCAGGCAGACGTGGAACCAGCGGTTGATACCCTCACCACCGGAGGCCACGATATCGGTGAACTTGGCCGGCCCGTCTTCGAGCATCACGCCCTCTTTCAGGCGCTCGACCATTTCCTCTGTGACCTCACCCATGACGCGCACGGCATATTCGCGGTCCATTTGATAGGAGGGGTGCATCAGGCGGTTGGCCAGCTCACCATCAGTGGTAAACAGCAGCAGACCGCTGGTGTTGATATCCAGGCGACCGACGTTGATCCAGCGGCCGTGCTTGAGGCGCGGCAGGCGGTCAAAAACGGTGGGGCGACCTTCAGGGTCATCGCGGGTACAGACTTCGCCCTCGGGCTTGTTGTACAGCATGACGCGGCGGGTGACTTCGGAGCCCAGATCGCGGCGAATCGGACGGTCGTCCACGCTGATCTGATCCATGCTGTCGACCCGGCAGCCGAGCTCGGCGGGCTGTCCGTTGACGCTGACGCGGCCGGCGGCAATCCAGCCTTCAACCTCGCGGCGAGAGCCCAGCCCCATGCGGGCCAGCACCTTTTGCAGTTTTTCGCCTGGCGCCGGCGCGGCGGGGTTGTCGTTTACGTCGATATCGTCAGTCATTGGAGCACCTCCCGGTGTGATGCAGAGAAAAGCCGTGCAGGATACCACCGACCACAGGCGTCAGCCAGATCAGCCGCGTTGCCCTTCATCGGAATCATCAACGGCGGACTGATCGTCGGAGGTTGAGGGTTCTGATGCAGGTTCGTCCGAGACCGGCACGTCCGAGACCGGCATGTCATCAAAGTCACTCTTGAGGTTGGCTTCCATGGCATTGAGCTCGTCCAGCAGGTTGCGAAAGCCGCTCTGCCCTTCTTCGGAATCCAGCGGTTTGAGCGGCTCCACCGGCAACCAGGGCGCATCACCTGCGGCTTCGCCGTCGCGCGCCTGAGCATCAGCCTCCTCCGGCGACTGCAGCGCCAGCTCCGGCGCCATATCCAGCTCATCCAGATCACGCACCGCCGCCAGCGGCGGCAGCTCGTTCAGGCTGCGCAGGTTGAAGTAGTCGAGAAACTGCCGCGTGGTGGCGTACATGGCCGGGCGCCCCGGCACGTCGCGATGCCCCACCACCCTGACCCACTCGCGGTCCAGCAAGGTCTTGACGATCTGCGTGCTGACCGCAACGCCACGGATATCCTCAATTTCGCCACGGGTGATGGGTTGGCGGTAGGCAATCAGCGACAAGGTTTCCAGCAAGGCACGGGAGTAGCGCTGCGGGCGCTCCTCCCACAACCGCGCCACCCAGGGCCCATACTGCTCACGCACCTGCAGTCGCCAGCCACTGGCCACCTCGCGCAGCTCAATGGCACGCCCCTGATAGCTGGCTGCCAGCTTCTCCAGCGCCTTGCGAATATCCTCAAAGCCCGGCAGCGCATCTTCATCGAACAGCTCACGCAGCTTTTCCACCGACAGCGGCCGGCCCGCCGCCAGCAACGCGGCCTCGACAATGTGTTCAATCGGCGGCTGGCTCATGCTCACCTCGTGCCTTGACATGAATGGGGGCAAAGGCTTCGCTCTGCACCAGATCAACCAGTTGTTCCTTGACCAGCTCCAGCACGGCCATAAAGGTTACCACCACCCCGAGCTTGCCCTCGCTGGCATTGAACAGGCTGACAAAGGGCACAAACTGGCCGGCCTTGAGGCGGTCCAGCACCTCGGCCATACGCTCGCGGGTGGAGAGCGCCTCGCGGGTTACCTGGTGGCTTTCGAACATCTCGGCGCGGCGCAACACTTCCGACAGCGACAACAGCAGCTCCTGCATGCTGACCTCGGGGTGCGCGCGGCGGCTAGGTAGCTCGCCCACCTCGACCCGTGCCGCCCAGGTCTCGCGCCCCATGCGCGGCAGAGCGTCGATGTCCTCGGCGGCCTTTTTGAAACGCTCGTACTCCTGCAGGCGGCGGATCAGCTCGGCGCGCGGGTCTCCCTCGTCATCGTCCAGCCCTTCCGGGCGCGGCAGCAGCAAGCGTGACTTGATCTCCGCCAGCATGGCCGCCATCACCAGATACTCGGCCGCCAGCTCCAGACGCACCGCCTTCATCAGCTCGACGTAGGTCATGTACTGACGGGTAATTTCTGCGACCGGGATATCGAGGATGTCGATGTTCTGCTTGCGAATCAGGTACAGCAGCAAGTCGAGCGGGCCTTCAAAGGCCTCAAGAAAGACTTCCAGTGCTTCGGGGGGGATATACAGATCCTGCGGGACCTCGGTATAGGCCTCGCCGTAGACAACGGCAAGGGGCAGCTCCTGCTGCCGGCCGACGCCGCGCGAACGGTCTATCGCGGCGTCGGTCTCGGGGCTGACCGCGGCATCGTCTGTCGGGTCAGCCATCGGTTACTGCCGGTACTGCAGGCCCATGGCCTGACGCACTTCGATCAGCGTGTCACGCGCCGCTTCGCGGGCGCGCTCGGTGCCCTCGTTGAGGATCACGCGGACCGCGTCCGGGTTGGCCTCATACTCGGCAGCGCGCTGCTGCATGGGCGCGAGTTCTGCGCTGATAGCATCGATGATCGGCTTTTTGCAGTCGATGCAACCGATGCCGGCGCTGCGGCAGCCTTCCTGCACCCAGTCATGGGTCGGCTTGTCGGTGTAGACCTGATGCAGCTGGTACACCGGGCACTTGTCCGGGTTACCCGGGTCGGTGCGGCGCACCCGCGCCGGGTCGGTCGGCATGCGGCGCACCTTTTCCGAGACTTCGTCGGTGGTGTCGCGCAGGGTAATGGTGTTGCCGTAGGACTTGGACATCTTCTGCCCGTCCAGCCCCGGCATCTTGGAGTCCGGCGTCAGCAGCGCCTGCGGCTCCGGCAGGATCACCTTGCCGCCGCCCTCGAGGTAGCCGAACAGACGCTCCTGATCACCCAGGGTGATGTTCTGCTGCTCCTTGAGCAGCGCGCGGGCGGTTTCCAGAGCATCCGCGTCGCCCTGCTCCTGGTAGGCCTTGCGCAGGCTGGAATACAGCTTGGCGGCCTTTTTGCCCATTTTCTTGATGGCAGCCTCAGCCTTGTCCTCAAAGCCCGGCTCTTTGCCGTACAGGTGGTTGAAACGACGCGCGACCTCGCGGGTGATTTCAACGTGCGCTACCTGGTCAGCACCCACCGGCACCTGGCCGGCGCGGTAGATCAGGATGTCGGCGCTCTGCAGCAGCGGGTAGCCAAGAAAACCGTAGGTCGCCAGGTCGCGATCCTTGAGCTTTTCCTGCTGATCCTTGTAGGTCGGCACGCGCTCCAGCCAGCTGACCGGGGTGACCATCGACATCAGCAGGTGCAGCTCTGCGTGCTCGGGCACCTGAGACTGAATGAACATGGTGGACGAGGTTCCGCTGACACCGGCGGCCAGCCAGTCGATCAGCATGTCCCAGACGTTCTGCTCAATGCTCTGCGGGTCTTCGTAATGGGTGGTCAGGGCATGCCAGTCGGCGGCGAAGAAAAAGCACTCGTACTCGTGCTGCAGCTTGACCCAGTTTTTCAACACACCGTGATAGTGACCCAGGTGCAGACGGCCGGTGGGGCGCATGCCTGACAGAACCCGGCGCTGCGAATCGACAGAACTCAAGGGGGACTCCTGAAAAGATCAGTTGTAATAGGCGAACTGCGGCGATTATACCGATAAAGCCGGATCAGTCATGCAACTCGCTGCGGCTGACGCCAAAGGGCTCTGGATCACCGCGCCCTTCGCGCAGCACTTCGACCTCACCATCGAGCAGGCTGATCACCGTGGTGGGCTCCACCATGCAGGCGCCGCCGTCGATAATCAGCTCGATTTGCTTACCCAGGCGATCGCGGATTTGCTCGGGGTCGGTCAGCGGCAGGTTGTCGCCAGGCAACATCAAGGTCACGCTCAGCAGCGGCTCGCCCAGCGCTTCGAGCAGGTCCAGGGTGATCTGGTGATCCGGCACGCGCAGGCCAATGGTGCGGCGCTTGGGGTGCAATAGCAGCCGCGGTACCTCGGTGGTGGCGTTGAGGATAAAGGTGTAAGGGCCGGGGGTGGTCGCCTTCAGCAGGCGAAAGGTGGTGTTGTCGACCTTGGCGTAGACACCCAGCTCGGACAGGTCACGGCACACCAAGGTGAAGTTGTGCTTGTCATCGAGTTGGCGCAGGCGGCGAATGCGCTCCAGCGCGTTCTTGTTGCCGAGCTGACAGCCCAGCGCGTAGGCAGAGTCGGTGGGGTACGCCACCACGCCGCCCTGGCGAATAATATCGGCGGCCTGACGAATCAGACGTGCCTGCGGGTTTTGCGGGTGAATCTGGAAGAACTGGCTCATCGAACTCTGTCCGTGTTTTCTTGAAGTTTAGCAGGGAGTGACTGCTCGAATGCGTGACAACGCGGGCAATCTCGGCGGATAGTCAGGCGTCACGCACTGAACAGGCTACTCTCCCACACTGGCGTGCAGTCAGGCGGCAATGCCGTCATGCTGCCCAGGGCCGTCCAGGGTGAAGCGGGGTTATGAAAATCGCTGCCGCAGCTGGCGAGAAAGCCAAACTCGACCGCCAGCTTGCCGAGGTAAGCGACCTGATCAACCGGCTGCTTGCCGTTAGCCACCTCAATGCCACGCCCGCCAGCTGCCGCAAACTGGCGCAACAGGGCGCGCAACTTGCTGCGTGTCAGGCCGTAGTGCCAAGGGTGAGCCACCACTGCCATGCCGCCGGCAGCGCGCAGTTGGCCAACCACCTCTTCCAGCGTCGGCCAGTGCTGGCGAATATCGCCCAGCTTGCCCGCGCCCAGCCACTTACGAAAGGCTTCGCCATGATCGCGCACATGGCCGGCCTGTACCATCCACTCGGCAAAATGCGGACGCCCCGGCGGCTGCGACACATCGCCGCCGGCAGCCTGCTGCGCCGCCACGGCGCCCTCATAGGCACCGGGCATACGCTTGCCGGCCAGCCGCTCGCCGATTTGCTCGGCCCGCCGCCAACGCCCATCGCGCACAGCCGCCAGCGCATCGGTCAGCACCGTCGCCTCGGGATCAAAGCCATAACCGAGGATATGCAGGGTATGCCCAAACCACTGCGCCGACATCTCGACACCGCTTACCCATTGCACGCCCAGGCTGCGCGCGGTCTCGGCTGCTTCGGGCAGGCCATCAATACAGTCATGATCAGTCAGGGCGACCATGCCCACGCCTGCCTCGGCCACACGACGCATCAGCTCGGCGGGCGCCAGGCTGCCATCGGAGGCGGTACTGTGCATATGCAGGTCAACAATCAAGAGTGTTCTCCCGGAACAGATAACGACATGCCGCAATAACAAGGCAGGCAACGCGCGCCTTGACGCGGCGGCGGGACTTTCGCCTATTATGCCGCCTGAACCGCCTCAAGCCCATGCCGGGAATTCTGCTCCCGGCGATCGCCAATCACTGCGTCACTGGACAGTCACGCCGCAAGGAACCTCCATGCTCTACGCCATCATGGCCACCGACAAGCCCGACAGCCTGAACGACCGCCTCGCTGCCCGCCCCGACCACCTGGCCCGCCTGCAACAGCTGCAGGATCAGGGGCGCCTTGTGTTGGCCGGCCCGCACCCTGCAGTCGACAGCGCAGACCCGGGCAGTGCCGGCTTCACCGGCAGCCTGGTGGTTGCCGAATTCGCGTCGCTGGACGATGCACGTCAGTGGGCCGACGCCGACCCCTACGTGGCTGCCGGCGTGTATGAGCAGGTCACCATCAAACCCTTCAAGCGTGTATTCCCGGCCTAAGCAAGGAGGCAGCATGTTTCGTTCGCTCATCTGTAGCGCTGTGCTTGGCAGCATCCTGCTGACCCAGCCCGCCCTCGCCCAGGAACCCGCTGACAACACGGCGCAAGCCGATGACAGCTCCCAGGCCCAGGACATCGGCACACTGCAGGCTGAACTGGCCCGCGTAGAAGCCGAGCGCCAACGCCTTGCCGACCAGCTCGATGGCGGCGCACAGGGTGAGCGTGTCGAACAACTGCAAAGCGAGAATCAGCAGCTGCGTAACGACAACCAGGCTGCGCGACTGGACGCCCAGGCGCGCCTGATCAAGCAGCAGCAGCGCTGGTTTCTGATCGGCGGCCTGAGCGTTGCCGCCAGTATCCTGATGGGCTTTGTCCTTGCCCGTATGGGCCGCCAGAAGCGCCGCGAATGGCTGAACTGACGCCGGTTCTGATCATCGACGACGATCAGGAGCTCTGCGAGCTGCTGCGCGACTGGCTGGCAACGGAAGGGTTTGACCTGACTGCCGCCCACGACGGGCCCAGTGGGCTGGCTGCGGCACGCGCCAACAGCTATGCCGCCCTGATTCTCGACGTCATGCTGCCCGGCATGAACGGCCTGGAGATCCTGCGCGAATTGCGCCAGAGCTGTCAGACCCCGCTGCTGATGCTCAGCGCCCGGGGAGAACCGGTCGACCGCATTCTGGGCCTGGAGCTGGGCGCCGATGACTACCTCGCCAAGCCGTGCGATCCGCGTGAACTGGTCGCCCGCCTCCGTGCCCTGCTGCGCCGCAGCCAGCCCAGTGCTGATACCGGCAGCGAAGAGCTGAGCCTCGGTAACCTGCGCCTGGACACCGGCAACCTGATGGCCTGGCAGGACGATGAGCCCCTGCAGTTGACGCAAAGTGAAGCGCTGATTCTGCGTGCGCTGATGGCTCGACCCGGGCAGGTTGTCGACCGCCAGACGCTGTCACGCGAGGCGCTCGGCAAACCGCTTGGCAGCTATGACCGCAGTCTCGACATGCATATCAGCAACCTGCGCCGCAAGCTTGGCCCGCACCCCGAAGGGCGTCAGCGCATTCAGTCCATCCGCGGACGTGGCTATCTGCTTGGTCATTGAACCGTAAGCACGGCGTTCGGGCTATTTACACAACCTTTACCAACCCCATGCCACCGCTGACATAGCGATCTCTAGACTCTGCAGGCAATGAGCGGATTCCCCGGTCAGACACCAACGGAGAATGACCCATGAAAAAGACACTGCTTGCCACTACTCTGCTGCTGACCACCGGCCTGTCCGGTATCCTCATGGCCGCACCCGGCAATGATGCACCGCCACGCGAGCGCGGCTTCGAGCGTATGGCAGAGGAGCTGCAACTGACCGATGAGCAAAAGACTCAGCTGCAGCAAATTCGCGAGGAAGAACGCGAGAAGTTCAAAACCCTGCGTGAAGAAAGCAAGGCACGTTTTGACGCCGTGCTGACCGCAGAACAGCGTCAGAAGATGGAAGAAATGCACGAACAGCGTCGTGAGCGCATGGAAGAACGTCGCGAACACCGCGAGCATCGCGCGCCGCGTGGCGACTGCGAGTAACCCTCTGACAGGAAACACACCCCATGCGGCTATTCTGGAAGGTCTTTGCAGTACTCTGGCTGGCAACCTTGCTGGTCGGCGGTTCGGGCTTTCTGGTCAGCCGTACCCTGCAGCAGGATTGGCTCCTGCTGCAGCTCAATCCTCAGCTGCGCGACTTTGCCGCGCAGCTGGTCGACATCTACGAACAGCAGGGGCCGCACGCCGCACAGCAGTGGCTGGAAACCCAGCGCCGCGAAGACCGCCTGCGCGCCCACCTGTTTGACGATACCGGCAGCCCGCTGCTGCCTGGCACCTTGCCGCCAAACCCGCGCTTTGCTCCGGGGCCGCCGCCAGAGCCACCGCGTCACGGCGACGGCCCCGGGCGTGGTCGCCTGTTCCAGCTGGCCTGGGACAGCGAGCAGAGCAGCTATTTCGTGACCCTCTACGTGCCGGCGCCAGCGCTCTGGGAAGGCCAACGCGCGCCGGTGACGCTGATTCTCAACATCATCCTGGCGATGGCCGTGCTGGCGTTGCTCAGTCTGGTCCTCAGCCGCTATCTGACGCGCCCACTACGTCAGCTGGGCAGCGCCGCTCAGGCGCTGGCCAAGGGCCGCTTCAGCGCCGGCAGCCTGCAACAAACCAGCGTGCGGCGCGATGAGATCGGCGAACTGGCCCGACGCTTTGAGAGCATGGCCGAGCAGGTGCAATCGCTACTGGACAGCCAGCAACAACTGCTGCGCGATGTATCCCACGAGCTGCGCTCGCCGCTCGCTCGACTGCGCGTGGGGCTGGCCCTAGGCAGCCAGCGCGACCTCGGCGCGGACGATCCGTTATGGCAACGCCTGGACCGCGAATGCGATCGCCTTGACCGCCTGATCGACGGCATCCTGACCCTCAGCCGGCTGGACAGCCAGCGCGAGCCGCCCACGCGCTTTGCCCTTGACCCGCTGGTACGTCAGGTGGTGGACGACAGCCGCTTTGCCGCTGCTGATCTCACGCTGGCTCTGCAAGGACAGAGTGACCTCAAGCTGACGGGCTGGCCTGACCAGCTGCAGGCTGCCCTGGACAACCTGTTACGCAATGCGGTGCGCTTCAGCCCACCGAACGGAATCATCCAGGTTGCGCTGACAGCAACCGACCAAGGCGCGCAGATCATCATCGACGATCAGGGGCCGGGGGTTCCGGATGAATGGCTCAGCCGCCTGAGCGAGCCCTTTGTCCGGGTGCCCGGACAATCTGCTGATAGCGGTTACGGGCTCGGGCTGACCATCGCCCAGCGCGCCGTTGCGCGCCATGGCGGCAAGCTGACCTTCACCCGTAACGACAGCGGTGGGCTGCGCGCCACGGTGGTATTGCCAGGTTCGAAAACCGGCGCATGACGGAATGTCAGCGCTGGCTATCTCAGGCCGCAGGCCAGGAAGAGAAGTAGGACTCCACCGCCAGCGCCGGCACGCTCTTGCGCTCGCCGGCCGGGTGGCCCACATAGAGAAACGCCAGAATCTGCTCATTGCTGGCAAGGCCCAGCTCCGCATGCACCTGTGGATGATAGGCCAGCGCACCGGTGCGCCAAACAGCGCCCAGCCCCATGGCGTGAGCGGCCAGCAGCATGTTGTTAACCGCAGCACCACAAGCCAGATCCTGCTCGATGGCTGGCACCTTGGGGTGATCCTGATGACAACTGATGGCCACGATCATCAGCGGCGCGCGCAGCGGCAGCCCCTGATAGCGCGCCAGAGTGTCGGCTGAGAGATCCGGCGTGTCAGCCAGCGCAGCCCGGCCAAACACCTCGCCCAGTGCCTCCAGCCCCTCGCCTTCAATCACCAGAAAGCGCCAGGGCCGCAAATAGGCATGATCCGGCGCCCGCAGAGCCGCACGAAACAGGGCCTGTTGCTGTTCAGACGTTGGGGCCGGGCCGGTCAGTCGGGGGACAGAAACCCGCTCATGCAGGGCGGTCAGGGCATCCACGGAACGCATTACTCCTTGATATCGACGTCATCGCCATTGAGCACCTGCTCTCGGTACTGGCCGGGCGGCAAGCCAAACCAGCGCTTGAAGGCCCGAAAGAAGTTGCTCGGGTCGGCAAATCCGAGCATGCAGGCGATCTCGAACAGGGTGAGTTGCGGTTGACCCAGATACTGCAGCGCCAGTTCCCGCCGGGTGCGCTCCAGCAGTTGTTGAAAGCTGACGCCCTCTTCCTGCAGGCGACGCTGCAGGGTGCGTGTACTCATATTCATTGCCGCAGCCACCGCCTGACGCTTGGGTTCGCCCTGGCGCAGCAGCCGGCAGAGCACCTGACGGGTCTGGTGGGTCACCGGGTCGGACTCAAAGCGGGCCAGAAACTCGCCGGCAAAGCGGTCGTGCAGTTTGGCCAGGTGCTCGTTGGCCGTGGCCAGCGGCGTCTCCATCAATTGCCGGGAAAAGGTCAGGCTGTGACTAGGCGAATCAAAGGCGATCGGGCACTGAAACAACGCTGAATAGGGTTCCGGGTCGCTCGGTGCCGGGCGCGCAAAAGTAGCACTCAAAGGCGTTACCGGCTCCGCTGTCATCCAGCGGCAAAACGCCAATGCATAGGCCATAGCCGCTTCGACACTCTGCTGGGCCGCCGGCAGGCGATCACCATGAATGGCAAACTGGATGCGGCACTGGCCCGGTTCGAGCTGCAGCATCAGATCAGCCGACTCGCCGATCAGGCGCTGATAGCGCACCACCCGGTTGAAGCCTTCGAGCAAGGAGCGGCTGCTCATCAGCGAGTACCCCACCACGCTGAAGTGCGCCGGACGGACTACCTGAGCCATATGCAAGCCGATTGCCGGGTTGCCGCTGCGCTCGACAGCCAGTTGCCAGACGCGGGTCATGCCGTCCTGCGCTATGCGCGCATCCGGGTCAGTCAGCAGCTCCGGGGCGAGACCGGCATCGGCGAACAGCTCGACAATATCCAGCCCTTCAATAGCCAATGCATGCCCAATGGCCGAGGCCCAGCCTGACGAGGTGGTCCGTTGAGCTTGCAACATGCTGTTCTGTACCCTGTTCCTTTGTGTTATTCGATTGGATCGACCGCCCGGCCCGATAGCCCGGTTCAACTCACGGGTGACGGGCAGGCGCTTCCATTGTGTCCGGCGCCCGATCATAGACTAAAGTAGGCTTGAAGCAAAAACCCGCGCACCGAGGAGTTCGCCATGACCCGTGCCACCGAGTCACCGTCATTCAGCACCTTCGCCGAGTTTTACCCCTATTACCTGAGCGAGCACCAGGACGATGCCTGTCGCCGTCTGCATTACGCCGGCAGTAGCCTGGTTATTCTCCTGCTGCTCTACGTTCTGTTCAGCCAGAACTGGCTGTGGCTGCTGGCCGTGCCGCTGGCAGGCTACGGCTTTGCCTGGGTGGGTCACTTCTTTTTTGAACACAACAAACCCGCCACCTTCCGCTACCCGCTCTACAGCCTGATGGGCGACTGGGTCATGCTGCGCGACGCCATGACCGGCCGCATCCGTTTCTGAACACCGGGCATCGGCAAATCGGCTGACTGTCAGCAGAGTGACAGTCAGCCCCTACCCCCTTCTCTATGATGCCTCGAGGTAGCACTGATCCAGCCCCTGTCTTGCAACCCGGCGAGCAACCTGGCGCAGTCTCCGCAGCCTGAACACAAACATAACAAGAGGACGCCACCATGGGTGAGCAACGCGCACAATTTCGCGCCATGCAGGAAGGTACCGCCGAAGACTGGGGGATCATCTCCAGCCACTTCCGCCCCTTCGCCAAGGAACTGCCAGACCGCATCATCAAGCACCTGCAGCTGCTGGATGGCGATTTTGGCGGCTTTCCGATTGACCGCCTTGAGCACTCGCTGCAAACCGCGACCCGCGCGCACCGCGATGGCCGTGATGAGGAGTACGTGATTTGCGCCCTGCTGCATGACATTGGCGACACCCTGGGCAGCTACAACCACCCGGACATTGCTGCGGCGATTCTCAAGCCCTTCGTCAGCGCCGAGAACCTGTGGATGGTCGAGAAGCACGGTATTTTCCAGGGCTACTACTTCTTCCATCACCTGGGCATGGATCGTCACCTGCGTGACCAGTTCAAGGATCACCCGCTGTATCAGTACACCGCCGAGTTCTGTGCCAAGTACGATGCACCGGCCTTTGATCCGGATTATGAAAGCGAGTCGCTGGCGTTTTTCGAGCCCATGCTGCGACGCGTCTTCGAAAAACCGCGCAACAGCATCTACAAAACGGAGTAACCCCGGCACCAGCCAGCACAGGCGCTTCGCCCCATCAGCGGCGCCTGCGCTGGACCATGACATCCGTCGGCGAATTTGGCCATTGGATGGACAGACAATTGTCCCGCCTGATCCCAGGCCCTATGATGCTCAGTCATGCGACGTAGCCGGGTGCCTGCCCGCTACCGCCGTCTCGGCCACGGAATTGACTGAACATGACGATCGACACCCGCATTGCGCCCGTCAAACCACCGCTTGACGGCTATTACTCCCGCATCATCGCCTATCTGTGCGCAGCCCTGACCTTCAGCGCCCTGCTGATCGAAAACGGTCACCGCCTGTGCTACCTCGTTGCCATTTTGTATTCCCTGGCGTATCCCCAGCTGGCGCAGTACCTGCCAACCCGTCTGCCGCGCCTGCCCCACCTGCCCCAGCGCCTCAGCCTGCTGGCGCTGGACGCGCTGCACACCGGCGTCTTCATAGCCCTGCTGGGCTTCAACTACGTACCCAGCATCATGTTTGTGGTGCTGCTTGGCCTGTCCTGTCTGATTGCGGGCGGGCCGGCCTACCTGGCCGCTGGCTGGCTGCTCGCGCTGGCGGGCACGCTGCTGGGGGCCGCGGTATTTACACCGGAGGTCAGCCTGCACAGCAGCACTCTGGTCACTCTGGTCAGCCTGATCAGCGGCGGCTTTTTTATTCTGGTGATGGCCGCCTTCGTACACCGACAAGGGCGGCACCTGGAAGAAGCCCAGCAGCAGGTCCAGCGCGAACAGGAAAAGACCACCAGACTGGCAGCCAACCTGTCGAAGTACCTGTCGCCTCAGGTGTGGGAGTCGATTTTCTCCGGCAAACGCAGCGTCCAACTGGAAACCCGACGCAAGAAGCTGACCGTGTTCTTCTCCGATATCCGCGGCTTTACCGAGCTGGCCGAAGAGCTAGAAGCCGAGGCACTGACCGACCTGCTGAACAACTATCTGGATGAAATGTCGCGCATTGCCCTGCAATACGGCGGCACCATCGACAAGTTTGTCGGCGATTGCGTCATGGTGTTCTTTGGCGACCCGAAAACCCAGGGCGCCAAGCAGGATGCAGAGGCCGCCGTTTCCATGGCCATCGCCATGCGCAAGCACATGAAGGTGCTACGCCAGCAGTGGCGCAGCCGCGGCATCACCAAGCCGCTGGAAATTCGCATGGGCCTGAGTACCGGCTACTGCACAGTAGGTAATTTTGGCGCGGCAACACGCATGGATTACACCATCATCGGTCGCGAAGTGAACCTGGCCAGTCGTCTGGAAAGCGCCGCCGACGCCGGCGAGATCCTTATCTCCCACGAGACCTACTCCATGGTGAAGGATCTGATCATGTGCTACGACAAGGGCCAGATCAGCGTGAAGGGCTTTGCCCGACCGGTCCAGATCTATCAGGTAGTGGGCCTGCGGCGCGAACTGGGCGCGGCACCAACCTTCCTTGAGCGCGAGCTGTCCGGATTCTCGATGTATCTGGACACAAACCATGTGCGCAACTACGACAAGGAAGACATCATCAAGGCGCTGGAACAGGCAGCGCGCAAACTGCGAGACAAGGTGATCGTCTGACACTGCCGCTGTTGCGATGCAACCATCGCAACAGCGATCACGCCACTCAGGCCGCGCTGCCCTCCAGCGCATCGGCTACCGGCTCCAGCGCCGCAGCCTGGCTCTCATCCCAGCGGTACAGCTCGATACGACCGTCCTGATGCTCGATCAGCGCCGTGCAGGACTCGACCCAGTCACCGCAGTTGAGGTAGTCAATACCGTTCACCTGGCGAATCTCCGCGTGGTGAATGTGACCGCACACCACACCTTCATAGCCGCGCTGCACACACTCGTGGGCCAGCGCCTCCTCGAACTCGCTGATGAAGTTGACCGCCTTTTTCACCCGATGCTTGAGATAGGCGGACAGCGACCAGTAGCCGAAGCCAAAGCGGGTACGCCAGTGGTTGAGCCAGCGGTTGAGCACCAGGCTGAACTCGTAGGCGTGATCGCCCAGAAACGCCAGCCAGCGGTGGCAGCGGGTAATAACGTCAAACTGATCGCCGTGAATGACCAGCAGGCGACGCCCATCCTGACACTGGTGCACCGCCTCATCGACCAGCTCGATATTGCCCAGCAGCAGGGTCGAGTAGCGGCGCAGAAACTCATCGTGGTTGCCGGTTACGTACACCACCCGGGTGCCACGCTTGCTCATGGTCAGCACCCGGCGCAGCACGTTGGTATGGGCCTGCGGCCAGTAGATGCCCTTGCGCAGGCGCCAGCCGTCGATGATGTCACCAACCAGGTACAGCTGGTCACAGTCGTAGGATTTGAGGAAGGTTGCCAGCTTGTCGGCCTGGCAGCCACGGGTGCCGAGGTGCAGGTCCGATATCCACAGGGTTCTGACGCGCTGCTTTTGCGCCTTGGGTAAAGACACGGCGGTATTCATGCGGCTGTCCTCCTTGGGAAGTTAAAAGCACCTTATCGCCGCGCAGTGACTGACATATGTCAGAAACATGACCTGAACATGACAACAGGATCGGCCCGCAGGCCCACGCGGGTTCATATACAATGGCGGCTTTTCCACCATGCCACCCGCTGCCCGGACCCGCGTCATGCTCAAACGCCTGCTGCCGTTGCTGTTGCTTTTTCTTTCCACCTGGACCCTGGCCGAGCCGCTGCGTACCGGCCTGGTGCTGTCGGGCGGTGGTGCCCGAGGGCTTGCGCACATCGGCGTGCTCAAGCAGTTGGAGGAGATGAATATCCCCATTGATGCCATCGCCGGCACCAGCATGGGCGCGGTGATTGGTGGGCTCTATGCCGCGGGCTACAGCGCCGACGAACTGGAGCAGATTGCCCTGGATCTGGATTGGCAGGCGACCCTCAGTGACACCCCGCTGCGAGAGGACATCCCCTACCGCCGCAAGCAGGACGACCGCGACTTTCTGGTCAAGCAGCGACTGACCTTCAAGGATGGCGCGCTGAGCTTCCCACTCGGCCTGCTGCAGGGTCAGAACATGGGCGTGGTACTGGAAAGCCTGCTGGTGCACACCAACGAGATCGACGATTTTGATCGCCTGCCCATCCCCTTCCGCGCAGTAGCTACCGACATCGCGACCGGCGAGGCTGTGGTGTTCGACCACGGACACCTGCCACTGGCAATTCGCGCCAGCCTGGCCCTGCCCGGCTTCTTTGCCCCGGTCGAAGTGGATGGCCGGCTGCTGGTGGACGGCGTACTGAGCAAGAACGTGCCCATCGACGTTGCCCGCGCCATGGGCGTGGACCGGGTCATCGTGGTGGATATCGGCACGCCGCTGAAGTCGGCCAGCGAGCTGAATTCGGTACTCGACATCATGGACCAGACCACCACCCTGCTCACCCGCACCAACACCGAGCGCCAACTGGCCACCCTGACCGACGCCGATCTGCTGCTGCAGCCCGCGCTGGGTGATATGGGCTTCAGCAGCTTTGCCGAAACCCAGCAAGCCATCGACGCCGGAGCCCAGAGCCTGAGCGAGGCCCAGGGCGTACTGGCCTTTGTTGCACCGCCCGGCAGTGATGCCGGCGGCAATCTGGCCAGCAGCCGGCCCCAGCGCCAGGCCATTATCCATGCCGTCGAGGTGGACAACAGCGGCAAGGTGGCCGACGAAGTGGTGCTCAGCATGATTCGTCAGGAGGTCGGCGAGCCGCTCAATCTGGCGCGCCTGCAAACCGACATGGGCACCATTTACGGTACCGACTACTTCAGCCGCGTCACCTACGAGGTGGTGCACGATCAGGGCCACAACACCCTGCTGGTACACACCGCCGGCCGCCGCACCGGCACCGACTACCTGCGCCTGGGTCTGAATCTGGTCGATGATTTTGAGGGCGACAGCCAGTACAACCTGGGCGCCAGCTTCCGCGTCAACGGGCTCAACCCGCTGGGCGCCGAATGGCTGACCCGCCTGCAGGTCGGCTCTGATCAGGAGCTCTACACCGAGTTTTATCAACCGCTGGACTACGGCTCACGCTATTTCGTAGCGCCCTTCATTGACGCCGATTCCCGTAACCTCGAAGTGATCGACGACAACGACCCCATCGTTGCCTACCGCCAGAAGCGCTACGGCGCCGGGATCAATATCGGCCGCCAGATTGCCAACAACGGTGAGGTCCGCTTCGGGCTGTCACGCTACCGCGGCAACTCGCGCGTGCGCATCGGCGATCCGGATCTGCCGGATGTCGACTTTGACGAGGCGTTTTACTCGATTGAAGTAGACCGGGACACGCTGGACAACGTCAACTTCCCGCGTTCAGGAGACGAAGCCAAGTTCAGCTGGCGTCAGTCCGAACCGGCGCTGGGCGCAGACGAGCGCTATCAGCAGATCGAGTTCAAGGCCAACAAGGCTTTCGGCTTTGGTCCGAACAGCTGGCAGGTTGGCGGTTTCATCGGCCGGACCGACAGCGATGTGAACGTGGCGCAGAGCAGCTTTGTGCTGGGTGGCCCCGGCTGGTTCTCCGGCTTCCGCCAGGACGCTCTGGCCGGCCAGAACTATCAACTGGGCCGCCTGGTCTATTACCGCCGCCTCACGCCCAGCTACTTCAACGCCTTCAGTCTGCCGCTGTATCTGGGCGCCAGTCTGGAATACGGTCGCGTTTACAACCGCGACGACACCGACTTTGACACCGGCTACTTTACCGGCGGCAGCCTGCTGCTGGGCATGGACACGCTGGTCGGCCCGCTGTTCTTTGGTCTGGGCGCCAACGAAGAGGGGCATGAGGCCCTGTATATGAAGCTGGGGCAAACCTTCTGAGGTGCCTGACGGCGACCGGGAGATCAGCTAGCCGCTGATCTCCTGCACCAGCGCCGCGCGGATGCAGTGCAGCACACCCTCCTCGATCGGCTCGTCCAACTCACGGGCCACCGTGCGCACACCCGGCAATTCATCGCCATCGTGATTGAGGAACTGGTCCTGGATGCGCTCAAGCTGCGCCGGGCCAATATCAATGGCCTGCTCCAGTGACAGATTGCCGGTACTGATGCCCTGCGCCAATTGGCCATAGACCTTGCGCAGCGGCTGGCCGAGCTGGGCAGCTGCCTGCTCGGCGGTCATGCCGGCGAGTACCAGCGCCAGCGCTTCGTGAGATTCGCGCGCCTCGTTGTCGGCCTGGGCGCCCTCCGCCCCCAAGACCTGCAGAAAGTCTGCGCCGTAACGCTCCAGTTTGTGCGAACCAACACCGCTGACCAGCGACATGTCCTGCAGGGTGGTCGGCCGCTGACGCAGCATGTCGACCAGGGTGCTGTCCGGGAAAATCACATAGGGCGGCACGCCATGGGCGTCTGCCAGCTGCTTGCGCCGCGCCCGCAGCGCTTCCCACAGCTCGCGGTCGGCGTCGGCGATCACCGGCTTGTTGCTGCTGCGCGTGCCGCTACTGGTTGGCTTGCTGACATCACGACGCAGCTGCAGGCTTTGCTCGCCACGCAGCAAGGCGCGGCAGCTTTCGGCCAGGCGCAGGCTGCCATAGCCATCCAGATCGATCTCTACCAGCGCTCTGGCAATCAGTTGACGGAACACCGAGCGCCACTCGTTTTCGCCAAGACTCTTGCCGATCCCCCAGGTGGACAGATGCTGGTGCCCGGCGTTGCGGATTTTCTCGTTATCGCGCCCCAGCAGGATGTCGATCAAATGACCGACGCCGTAGCGTTGACCGCTACGGTAGATGGTAGACAGCGCCATACGCGCTGCCTCACTGCCGTCCCAGGTATCGACCGGCTCCACACAGTTATCGCAGTTGCCGCAGGGCTCAGCCAGCGTCTCGCCAAAGTAGCCCAGCAACGTCTGCCGGCGACAGCTGGTCAGCTCGCACAACGCCAGCATGGCATCGAGCTTGTGCCGCTCGATACGCTTGTGACGCTCATCGCCCTCAGAGCCAGCCATGATCTGGTTAAGCATCAGCACATCTTGCAGGCCGTAGGCCATCCAGGCATCGGCGGGCAAGCCATCGCGCCCTGCCCGGCCCGTCTCCTGATAGTAGGCCTCGACGCTCTTGGGCAGATCAAGGTGCGCGACAAAGCGCACGTTGGATTTGTCGATACCCATGCCAAAGGCAATGGTCGCGACCATGATCAGCCCTTCCTCGTTGAGAAAGCGCTTCTGGTGCGTTGCCCGCAGCTCCGCCGGCAGACCGGCATGGTAAGGCAGCGCCGGCCAGCCCTGATCACACAGCCAGGCAGCAGTGTCTTCCACCTTGCGGCGCGACAGGCAGTAGACAATACCGGCGTTGCCCCGGTGCTCGCGCAAAAAGCCCTGCAACTGCTGACGCGGTTTGTCCTTGGGCACAATGCGGTAGAAGATATTCGGTCGATCGAAGCCGGAGACAAAGCAGGCAGCGTGTTCCAGCTTCAGGCGCTGCATCATTTCGCCACGGGTGCGCTCATCGGCGGTAGCCGTCAGCGCCATGCGCGGCACGCCGGGAAACTGCTCGGCCAACTGGCCCAATTGCAGGTATTCCGGGCGGAAATCATGCCCCCACTGGGAGACGCAGTGCGCCTCGTCAATGGCAAACAGAGCAATCTCCAGCGACTGCAGAAAGGCGATAGTGCGCGGCTTGAGCAAGCGCTCAGGCGCGAGATAGAGAAACTCCAGCTCACCGGAGCGCATCTGCCGGGCGATCTCGCGCTGGGCATCTTCACTGAGTGTGGAGTTGAGCGCAGCGGCGCGCAGGCCCAGTTCGTTGAGCGTGGCAACCTGATCATCCATCAACGCAATCAGCGGCGACACCACAACGGTCAACCCCTGACGCAGCAACCCCGGCACCTGGTAGCACAGCGACTTGCCGCCGCCGGTGGGCATCAACACCAGGGCATCGCCACCACAGGCAACCTGATCAATGATATCGGCCTGCTGACCACGGAATTCACCGTAGCCAAACACGTCTCGCAGTTGTTGCAGAGCTTGCTCGCGCATGGGTCTCCTTTGCTCGTGCACGGGTAGCGCGTGGATGAATCAGCGGCCGCAGAGTATAACGCCTTTGGCAATTGCCCGGGGCATGCGTAAAATGCCGGGACCATTGATAGAGAGGTGTCCCCATGTCCTTTTCCGACCAGCTCCAGCACCTGCAAGCATTTCTGGACGCCGACGACCTGCACGATGAAGCGCTGGATTACATGGCCGCCTGCGGCTACCTGACCGCTCTGGCGATAAGCCCGGAGGTAGTGGAGGACGCCGAACTGCTGGCCGAACTGTTTGCCGAGACCCCGGACTATCAGGACGCCGAACAGCAAGCCCAGATCGAGAGCACCCTGCTGGAACTCAAGGCGCGCATCGCCCGGGAGCTGGCCAGTGATGAGGATCTGGAGCTGCCCTGCGAGCTGACGCTGGGTGATGAGCCGGACTACTCCGACCTGCGCAGCTGGTGCATTGGTTTTATGGAAGGCGTGTTCCTGCGTGAGGAAGCCTGGTTCAGCAATGACGAAGAGCTGGTCAGCGAGTTGCTGCTGCCGATCATGGTTTCCTCAGGCCTGTTTGCCGATCAGCCCGAGTTTGCCGAAATCCATGAAGACGAAGACATGGTCGAGGACATGGCTGAGCACATCCCCCAGGTGCTGACACAGCTGTTCCTGCTGTTCAACGCCCCAGAAGAGAAGCAGAAGCCGGCGCTGATCACCAAGCGCCGCTAAGCAAGTCAGGCGACCGACTGGCGGCCCTCCCCGGCCGCCAGCCAGCGCTCCAGCAACGCCAGTACATCCGTCTCCGGACGATATCCGGTACTCAGCAGCGCCAGCTGACCGTCACGCTCGCCAAACAGAATCGGCAACTCTGCCAACCCCAGGCCCTCAACCCACTGCAAGTCCTGCTCCAGCTGCTCGGCGCTGGCCCGCGCATCAAAGCGCTCGGCAAACAACGCTGCGTCATATCCGGCCGCCTCGGCTACAGCCACCAGCACCGCCGTTTGCGTCACATCCTGTCCGGCCACATAAAACGCCTCTTGCAACGCCCGGGCAAAGGCCCAGCTGAGCGCCGGGTTAAGCTCGCGCGCCACAATCAGCGCACGGCTGGCGGGGCGGGTGTCGTAAACCAGGGTGGTGGGTAATGCCTGCGGATCGCCAAAGGGTTGGCCGCTTAGGCTGGCAACCGCCTGCCAGTGCGCGGCCAGCGCCTGACGCGAGTGCTGATCCAACGGCGCGCCATGGTTGGCGCGCAGGCTGGCAGGCATCAGATGCAGCGGCAGATCCGGCCAGCGCTGGCAGATACGATCGAGCAACGGCGCCATCCCCCAGCACCAGGAACACATGGGATCCATGACGTGGATAAGGCGCTGCTGCATCGGTGTATCTCCTGCGGTGATCAATCGTCCCGGTGGACGTTTGGCGAAGCCAGGCTAGCCGCCTTGCCAATAGGATGCGGCTCGTTGCGCCGTTTTGCCAGCTCGATCTGCCGCTGACGCTCCTCGGCACGCTGGCGTGTTTTCTCCGGCAGGCTGTCGTAGCAATGCGGACAGCTGATGCCCTCGGCGTACTGACTGGAGGCCTTGTCCTCAGCCGATACCGGGTGGCGGCAGGCGTGGCACTGATCGAAGGAGCCCGGCGCCAGGTCGTGCCGCACGGTCACGCGGTTATCGAACACAAAACACTCGCCATTCCACATCGACTCTTCGGCCGGTACGTCCTCGAAATACTTCAGAATGCCGCCCTTGAGGTGAAACACCTCACCAAAGCCTTCCTCGAGCATGTAGCTGGACGCCTTCTCGCACCGAATGCCACCGGTACAGAACATTGCCACCTTTTTGTGACGTTTTGGGTCAAAGTGCTCGCGCACGTACTCGGGGAATTCACGAAAGGTCTTGGTTTGCGGGTCGATAGCGCCCTCAAAGGTGCCAATCGATACCTCGTAGTCGTTGCGGGTGTCGATCAGCAGTACCTCGGGGTCGCTGATCAACGCGTTCCAGTCCTTGGCATCGACATAGGTGCCTACCTTACGCGTGGGCGAAACGCCCTCTACACCCAGGGTGACAATTTCCTTCTTCAGCTTGACCTTGGTGCGGTAGAAAGGAATCTCGTCGCAAAAGGATTCCTTGTATTCCAGATCAGCCAGCCGGGCGTCACTGCGCAGCCAATCCAGCACCGCAGCCATGCCCGCCTGGGGGCCGGCGACAGTGCCGTTGATGCCTTCTTCAGCCAGCAGCAGCGTGCCTTTGACACCGTTAGCGGTCATTACATCCAACAGGGGCTGGCGCAAGGCTTGATAGTCATCCAGACGGACGAACTTGTAGAGTGCCACAACAACAATTGCAGACATGCATACCTCTTCTTCAGTGGGCGCCCGCGTAAAGGGCGTACCGTTGGGGGCGGCGATTCTAGCAAAAAATGGGGCGTTGCGAAAAATGGGGGCGTTGCGGATGGGTGGGACCGCCGAGTGATAGCTCGTCCGGTCGCTCCCTGAATTCCCCTGGGCACCCAACTAGGCGGCCCTTCAGGTTCGCTGCGTTGCTCGGTTGGACGGGGGTGGCCGGCGAGGTAG
>CEQT01020180.1_pt1 | contig 37395 bp, 38 predicted proteins | sample 530951 | NCBI WGS metagenome assembly CEQT01 (sample SAMEA2621132, study PRJEB7988) | marine metagenome | biome: marine biome (ENVO:00000447); feature: surface water layer (ENVO:00002042); material: "saline water (ENVO:00002010), including plankton (ENVO:xxxxxxxx)" | depth 5 m
GCCCAGCAGTGCGTTTTCGACAACGTAGCCGAGCGCCGGCACCCGCTCCTGCTCGGCATGCAGGCGGGTAACACCCGGATGACCGCGGTCAGATACGTGAATCTGCCTGATCGGCTCGGGCGCCGCCTCGGCCTGCACGCCGGCCCACACACCCAGCCGCTCGAACAACAGCCGACTGCCGTGGGACAGCGCCGTGGAGCGTGCATCAAAACTCGGTTGCAGTGCACCGCTGGCCGGCGGCTGCGCTTCGATCAGCTCGATACGCCAGCCGCGCTGCCTGGCCTGCGGCTGCAACGCCAGCGCCAGGCTGGCGCCGACCATGCCGCCACCAACAATGCTGATGCGGCGGCTCACGCAGGCTGAGCCTCAGCCTGACGCGCAGCGGCCATCAGCGCCTCAATCTCGTCCGGGTCCTTGGGCACCTTGGCAGTCAGCACCTCGTAGCCGGTTTTGGTCACCACTACATCGTCTTCGATCCGCACACCAATACCGCGCCACTTGCGCGGCACGCTGTCATCATCTGGCGAGATGTAGATGCCGGGTTCCACGGTCATCACCATGCCCGGCTCCAGCTGGCGCCAGACGCCGCCAACGCGGTATTCACCCACGTCGTGCACGTCCATACCCAGCCAGTGGCCAAGGCGGTGCATGTAGAAGCGACGATAGGCCTCACCGGCAATCAAGGCGTCAACATCGCCCTGCAGCAGGCCCAGTTCGACCAGCCCGGCGGTGATAGCGCGCACACTGGCGTCGTGAGATTCGTTCCAGCTGTGCTCAGGCCCGATCACCGCCATGGCCGCCTCCTGCGCCGCCAGCACGATGTCGTAAATGGCGCGTTGCTCGGGGCTGAACTTGCCGTTGGCCGGGAAGGTACGGGTAATGTCGCTGGCATAGCAGTCCAGCTCGCAGCCGGCGTCAATCAGCACCAGATCGCCGTCGCGCACCTGCGCGGTGTTCTCGGTGTAATGCAGGATGCAGGCGTTCTTGCCGGCGGCAACAATGGAGGAATAGGCCGGTGAACGGCTGCCGTGGTGCATGAAGCAGTGCTGCAGCTCGGCTTCGAGCTGATACTCGTAGCAACCCGGACGGCAGAACTGCATGGCCCGCACATGGGCCTCGGCAGAGATATCGGCCGCCGCCTGCATGACCTTCTGCTCGCCGGCGCTCTTGTACAGACGCATGTCGTGCAGCAGGTGATCCAGCGCGACAAACTCCTTCGGCGGCTGCGCGCCCAGGCGCGCCTTGCTGCGAATCAGGTTGATCCAGTTGGTCAGCCGGCGATCAAATTCGGCGTTGGCACCCATGGCGTAATAGACGCGCTCGCGGCCTTCAATCAGCCCGGGCAGAATATCGTCGATATCACTGATGGGGAACGCGTCATTGGCGCCGTACTCGACGACCGCGCCCTCTTGCCCGGCACGATAGCCGTCCCACAGTTCGCGCTCCTTGTCCTTCTCGCGGCAGAACAGCACATATTCGCCGTGCTCGCGGCCGGGAATCAGAACAGCCACGGCCTCAGGCTCAGGGAAGCCGGTGAGATACTGAAAATCGCTGTCCTGGCGGTAGTTGTGCTCGACATCACGGTTACGGATAAACACCTGGGCCGCCGGCAGCACGGCAATGCTGTTGGCTTCCATCTGGTTCATCAGCGCCTTGCGACGGCGGGCATATTCCTGCTTGCTGATTCGCATCTTCACCTCAATCAATGCAGTGCGGCTGGCGGGGCGTCCTGTTGCTTATCATTGCTCTGACATTCGCTGAACACCATCAGCGTGGCCATACGCACGTACTCCATGACCTCCATGAAGTCGACCTCGTTGCCTTCGGAGTCATCCAGATCGGACTGCACCTGGGCGATGGCGGCAAAATCACGCAGCACGCCATCGGCCTCCTCGCTCAGCTCGGCGCTGCGCTCGACCAGGCCAAAGCCGGCCAGAAAGCCGTCGCACCACTGCCCCAGCGCGGCGGTGCGCAGGTCGATACCGGCGTCATCGTCAGGCAGCAACAAGGTCAGGCTGAAGCCGCTGCCGGCCAGCTCGGCGAGACTAGCGTCGTAGAGCTGGATCAGCGCTACCTTGCCGGCCTCGGACAGACTGCCGCGCCCATCCAGCAATTCCTGGGCAACATTCAGCCAGGTGGTGTGATCCAGGCGCGAACCGGCGCTCAAGCGGCCAACCAGGTGGCCGTGCAGTTCAGGCGGACGACCCACGGCAGCCAGATCACTGCAGATCTGCGCGTAACGGTCATAGTCAAATACAGCGTGCATCAAGGCCATGCGGTGCTCCCACAAAAAACAGTCGCTGCCGAGCGGCGCGGATACAGGTATGCTGTCGCCGGAACCGCATTGCAGCGGGTGAACCCAATGGGGCTATTGTGCCTGTGCGCAGCGGTTTAAATCTACCGCCCGGGCCGCTGATGCAGCGCCGGCCAGCCGCCCCAGGCAGCCACCGGCTGCGGGTTTGACCACCCTGCAGGGCGCCTCTATAGTGGCTCAACCCCCCGGGAAGACAGAATGGCGGCAATGGACGATTTGGATATCCAGGCACTGACCCAGCGCATCAGCCAGCTGATTGATCTGTGCGACCAGCTGAAACTGCAGAATCAGCACCTGCAGGCGCAGGAGCGTTTGTGGCGCGATGAACGACTGCAGTTAATTGAAAAGAACGATTTGGCCCGTCAGAAGGTCGAAGCCATGATTCTGCGACTCAAATCCCTGGAGCACGACTCATGAGCCAACCCCTGACCGTCACCCTGCACATCCTCGACAAGGAATACCGCGTCAGCTGCCCGCCGGAAGAGCGCTCCAATCTGGAGCAGGCTGCACGCCATCTGGACACCACCATGCGCGACATCCGCAACAGCGGCAAGGTGGTGGGTGTGGAGCGTATTGCCGTCATGGCCGCGCTGAACATCAGCCACGACATGCTCACCGGCAGCCATCAGCAAACCGCAGACCTCAGCGCCCAACAGGCCCAGATCAGCGAGCTGGTCAAACGCCTGGACCAGGCGCTGGAAGGCCACCAGAGCTAACTGCTGCCCCGCGAGCACCCCGCAGGAGCAGACAGCCATCGAAGTCGGCAACAAACTTCTGTATAGTGACTCCCATCCCTGGGGTGTTGGCCAGCCGGAGATGTCCCTGAGCCGATACTCCTGTACCAGGGGACTACGCGCGGTGCCAGTGTGCATGTCCGCATGACGGAAAGCCTGAGGTATCGCCGTATTCTCCGCCTTGAACTTTCGGGTTCAAGGGCTAACCCGGCAGCGGCACTCTGGGGACTCCTTTCAGCATGAACCCGCCTGTTTCACGCGCCCAATTACGACGTCAACTGCGCCAACGGCGCCGTGCGCTCAGCCGCGCCCAGCAACGCGCCGCCGCACGCCATTTGCAGCGCGCCATGGCCCAGGACCTGCGGTTCATACGCGCCCGACATATCGCTTTTTACCTGGCCAATGACGGCGAGATCGACCCAGCGCCACTGATGCAGTGCGCCCGGCGTCTGGGCAAGCACTGCTACCTGCCGGTACTCAGCCGCTGGCCCAGCACAGCCATGCGTTTTCAGCGCCTGACCAAAGGCCAGCGCTGGCAGCACAATCGCTTTGGCATACGCGAGCCACGGGCGCAGCGGAGCCTGCAGGTGAAAGCCTGGCGTCTTGATCTGGTGTTGTTACCACTGGTGGGATTTGATGCGGCGGGCAACCGCCTGGGCATGGGTGGCGGCTTCTACGACCGGGCCTTTGCCTGGCGACGCTGGCGCACCCACACGCGCAGGCCGCGCTTGCTGGGGCTGGCGCACCACTGTCAACAGGTTGAACATCTGGATGGCGCGAGCTGGGATATCCCGCTCGACGCCGTTGTCACCGACCGCCGCCCCTGATCAGGGTGCGCGCTGCATTTGTGTCTCAGCGCTGCGATCAAGGTAACTCTGGGTATACCCCGTGGTCACCACCCCCAACCCGAATACGATAACCAATACCCACAGCAAATCTGGTTTGCGTCGCACGCGTTGCCTCCTGACGATTACGGCAATCTAATAATATGAATTACGCAGCGCCCCCGAATGAGACTAATTGTCGCTGCGTATCAAACGTTTACCTACACCTTTGTCACAAACCTGTCAACAAACGGGGAACATATCATGGCCTACTGGCTGCTCAAGTCCGAACCCGACGCTTTCTCGATCGACGACCTGCAGCGCCTGCAGCAGGGCGTCTGGGATGGGGTCCGCAACTATCAGGCGCGCAATTTCATGCGCGACATGCAGCCCGGCGACAGCTTTCTGTTCTATCACTCCAGCTGCCAACCGCCGGGGCTGGCCGGAATCGGCCGTATTACCAGCGCCCCCTACCCCGACCGCACAGCGCTGGATCCGAACAATCCATATCACGACGCCAGGGCCAGCGAGGATCGCCTTCCGTGGGTCGCGGTGGACGTCGCCTTTGAAGAAAAGTTCCCGCGCCTGTTCAGCCTCGACCAGCTGCGCGCGCTGGCCGGCCTGGAGGGGCTGGCCTTACTGCAGCGCGGCAGCCGCCTGTCGGTCATGCCTGTAGAACCAGAGCAGTGGCAGATTATGCTGGCAGCTGCACGCAGCTAGGCACTGGTCTGGCTGCAAGCACTGTGCTATCACTATGACAACGAAGCTGGGCAACAACACGCGGAGCCGCCACAGGGGTGGGTAGCAACGCAGGCAAGGGCGTTATGAATAGCCGGGCAGGCTACTCTCTCCCCAAGCCAGAACAGCAATAGCCCAGCCTCTGTCGTTCAGAGAACAGCCATGCCCGCTAATGCCATGCCCACGCCAATCAAACAGTTTCCGCGACTGGTTCTTGCGCTGTTCTGCATCCTGGCATTAGCGCTGTACCTGCTTTGGCAAGCATTGCTGAACGCAGAGCAAGAGCAAGCCCGCGCGCGCCTGCAACTGGAGGCTGACGCCCTCGCCCATCAGATCCAAACCCGCTTCGAGCAACAGGCAGCCACCCTGCTGCGCCTGGCCGAACGCTGGCCGCAGCACCGCGAAAACCGAGACCTGTGGACCGCCAACGCCGCACAGCTGCTACGCGACTATGACAACTTTCAGGCCATCGAATGGCTGGACGCCAGCTTTCGCATGCGCTGGATCGAGCCACTACGCGGCAACGAGGCGGCCATTGGCCTTATCTACAAGCCAACCCACCCCAACTACCCATTGCTGCTGGCAGCAAGAGACAGCGGCCAGCCACGCCTGAGCAACTCCTTTGAGCTGGTGCAGGGCGGATTGGGGCTCGCCTACTACATACCGCTGCACCGCATCAGCGGCGATGTGCGCCGGTTTGATGGCTTTTTGCTGGGCATCTTTCACGTCGAGGTATTGATCAACGACCTGCTCAGCGAGCTGCAGGCAGCAGATCGGAGCCTGCGCTTTGAGGAAAACGGCAAGGCGCTGTACCGCGCCGAGAGCGACGATCAGGCTGCGCCCTGGAGTGTCAGCAGCCCGGTCACTCTGGCCGACAACAGCAACTTTGTACTGGTCATGCGCCCCACCGATCAACTACTCGCCAGCACCACCACACAGCTGCCGCTGATGGTTGTAATCTCCGGCGCGCTGGCCGCACTGCTGCTGTGTATTTCACTCATGCTGGCCGGGCGCGGCGCCCAGCGCAGCCAGCAATTGGCGCGCAGCAATCATCAACTGCAGGCCGAGATAAAGCGCCGCCAGGACACTGAGGAAACCCTGCAGCACAACCAGGCTCGGCTCAAGCTGATCCACGACATGACCGACCACAGCCACGACGCCCTGTTCATACTGGGGCTGGAACCGCTTGAGGTCGTTTATCTCAACCGTACCTGCTGGCAAAGTCTGGGCTACAGCGAAGCGGAGCTGCTCGAGATCCTGCGCATCGCGCCCAACGACATCATGCCCGGCGCGATCACGTGGCTGAAAGAACTGAGCAGCATGATTCACAGCCAGGGCGATGCCATCTACCAGAAACGGGTGATAAGACGCGACGGCCAGAACAGGCCGCTGGAAGTCAGCGTGCGTCACCTTAGGCGCTTGGGCCGCGATTACCTGATCTGCGTGGGGCGCGACAACAGCGAGCAACTGCAACTGGCGGCACGCCTGCAGCAGCTATCCCACCAGGACGGGCTCACCGGCCTGTTCAACCGGCGCTACTTTGACAAGACCCTGATCAGCGAATGGCGACGCCTGCGCCGCGAGCAGACACCGCTTGGGCTGCTGATGCTGGATGTGGATCACTTCAAGCACTTCAACGATGAGCTGGGACACCAGGCCGGGGACGATGCGCTGCAGCAGGTTGCCACCGCGCTGAACAGCTGCCTGATGCGCGAGGGAGATTGCGTATGCCGCTACGGCGGGGAGGAATTTGCCGTCATTTTGCCGGGCGCGGGCGCCAGTCAATGCCTGCAGGTTGCCGAGCGTATCCATGACGCCATCGCCAAACTGAATATCCGGCATCCGCACACTACCGTGGAGCACGGACGCCTGACAGTCAGCATTGGCGCGGCCAGCCTGATACCGCAGCCACAATGGAGCCCGCACGACCTGGTCCATCAGGCCGACACGGCGCTTTACCAGGCCAAGTCCGGCGGGCGCAACCGCTCGCAGCTCAGCAAGCCAGAAGAAACTCAGCCCAGGTAAAGTCGGTAGGCCGGGTTGTCGGTCTCATCCCAGTACTGGTAGCCGATACCATCGAGCGCCGCCGGGAGCAGGTGGCGCTCGCTTTCCGGCACCTGCAGGCCGGCGACCACGCGGCCATAAGCCGCGCCATGGTTGCGGTAGTGGAACATCGAAATATTCCAGCGCCCGCCCAGCTTGTTGAGAAAGTTGAACAACGCGCCCGGTCGCTCCGGAAACTCGAAGCGGAACACCTGCTCATCGGTTACGTGCTCGGCGTGACCACCGACCATATGACGAATGTGCAGCTTGGCCAGCTCATTGTCGGTCAAATCCAGCACCGGGAAGCCATCTTCAGCCAGCTGACTGACCAGCTTGTCGCGCGGATCAAGCTCGGGATGGGTCTGCACACCCACGAAGATGTGCGCCTCGCTGCCGGTGTGGTAGCGGTAGTTGAATTCGGTAATAGCGCGTTTGCCGATGGCTTCGCAGAAGTGCTTGAAGCTGCCGGGCTTTTCCGGGATGGTCACCGCCAGCAGGGCTTCACGCTTCTCGCCAATCTCGGCACGCTCGGCGACATGACGCAGACGATCAAAGTTGATGTTGGCACCGGAGTCGATGGCAACCAGCACCTGGCCGGTGCAGCCCTCACGCTCAACGTACTTCTTGATCCCGGCAACACCCAGACAGCCCGCTGGCTCGCAGATCGAGCGGGTATCGTCGTAGATATCCTTGATCGCCGCGCACATCTCGTCGGTGGTCACGGTGATGACCTCATCAACGTACTGACGACACACCTCAAAGGTGTGCTCGCCAATCTGGGCAACCGCCACGCCATCGGCAAACAACCCGACCTGACCGAGCACAACGCGCTCGTCAGCAGCCAATGCAGCGGCCAGGCAGGCGGAGTCTTGCGGTTCGACACCGATCACCTTGATGTCGGGGCGCAGGTATTTGACGTAAGCGGCGATACCCGCCACGAGGCCGCCGCCGCCGACCGGCACAAAGATCGCGTTCAGCGGCCCCTGCACCTGGCGCAGAATTTCCATTGCCACGGTGCCCTGACCGGCAATGGTGTCCGGATCATCGTAGGGGTGGATGTAGACGTAGCCCTTTTCCTTTACCAGCTTCTGCGAGTAGGCCAGCGCTTCATCGAAGGCATCACCGTGCAATACCACCTTGCCGCCCCGTGCACGCACCGCCTTGACCTTGATCTCGGGCGTGGTGCGCGGCATCACGATGGTCGCCTTCACGCCCATGTGCCGAGCCGCGTAGGCCAGGCCTTGGGCATGGTTGCCGGCAGACGCCGCTACCACACCACAGGCACGCTGCTCGTCGGTCAACTGCGCCAGCTTGTTATAGGCACCGCGAATCTTGAAGGAGAACACCGGCTGCAGATCTTCGCGCTTGAGCAGGACAGTGTTGCCCAGTCGCTCGGAGAGAAAGGGCGCCGCGTGCACCGGGGTTTCCACCGCCACATCGTAAACCGGTGAGCAGAGGATCTTCTTGACGTAGGTTTCCAGCATGGGAGAGGCCAACTGATCGGAGAAATGGGAAAGGCGCAAGTCTAGCGAATCACAGCCCCCGCGACTACACGCGCCCCGTGCTGCACCGTATAATCGCGCTTTTGCACAGCCCGCGATGAGGAGCCAAGATGACCCAGGACGAAATGAAACAGGCGGTAGGACAGGCCGCCGTTGAGCGTCTGCTGCCGCATCTGGATGCAGACAGCATCGTCGGCGTCGGTACCGGCTCCACTGCCAACTGCTTTATCGACGCACTGGCCAAACACAAGCTGGCCTTCGACGGTGCCGTCGCCAGCTCCGAAGCCACCGCCGAGCGCCTGAAAAGCCACGGCATCACCGTCTACGACCTGAACGGCGTACCGCAGCTGGACTTTTATGTCGATGGCGCCGATGAAAGCAACGAGAACCTGGAGCTGATCAAGGGCGGTGGCGCTGCGCTGACCCGCGAGAAAATCGTCGCCGCGGTTGCCAAAACCTTCATCTGTATCGCCGATGAAAGCAAACTGGTCCCGGTACTGGGCGAGTTTCCGCTACCGGTCGAGGTCATCCCGATGGCGCGTAGCCACGTCGCGCGCGAGATCGTCAGACTCGGTGGCGACCCGGTCTACCGCGAAGGCTGCGTGACGGACAACGGCAACGTCATCCTCGACGTGTACAACATGTCGATCGTTAACCCCAAGCAACTGGAAGCCGACCTCAACGCCATTGTCGGCGTGGTCTGCAACGGCCTGTTCGCCGCCCGCCCGGCAGATGTGCTGCTGCTTGGCACCCCTCAGGGCGTGCGCACTATCGAGCGCAGCTGAACCGCTGCGCCGCCCTACTCCGGCACAAAGCGATAGAACAGGTTCGGCTCGCTGACCAGGTAGAGTCGCTGCTGCTCGTCCATCGCCAAGCCTTCGGCCTGCGGCACCGTGTGCTCCAGGCCGTGCATGCCACGCCACAACCCCAGCAGGCTGCGCGGATGGCTGTCTTCGTCGTATTCGACCAGCATGTTTGACTCGTCGCTGAGCAGCAGCAGGTGCCCAGTCTCATCATGCAGACTCAAAGAAGACAGGTCGCGCATGAATAGCCAGGGAGAGTCAGGGGATTTTAGCTCCTCGATACGGACGGCGATCGGCCTACCCGGCGGCGCACCGATAAAGCCGCTCACCGCCAATACGCGCAAGGGGTCGCGTTCCTTGACCACCAGCAAGCGCTGCAACCGCTGATCCCAGGACAAGCCCTCGAAGCCCTTGTTGCCATTGAGATCAAGGCCGATGGTGAGACTGGGCGCCCCTGCCACATCAAGCTCTACGGCGTCATCGGCCACTTCAATTTCGATCAACCGCTGGGTGCGCTCCTCGGCGATCACAAAGCGGTTACCCGCCACATAGGTCAGGCCTTCCATATCCTGCACGCCGTTGATACGCACCTTGCGCAGCAGTCGGCCTTCAACCGACAGCTCCACCAGCAACGGCTCGCCGTTTAGCACCGCAAAAAGAGTACCGGTCTGCGGGTTGAAGGTCAGGGCCGACACATCATCGTCCAGCCCTTCAATAGGCTGCCTCTGGATATCCACCCGATAGCGGTCCAGCGCCAGCGAGTCGTGGTGCGCTGGCGCCTGTTGCATTCGCCAACTGTGCCACCAGAGCACGTCCAGATGCAGGTAATGGAGCACGCCCCCGCCCAGCACCAGCAGCAGGACAAGGGCAATCAGCAACTTTTTCATCGGCGCTCCAGAGGTTGACGGCCCCACTCGGACCAGCGCCGGTGCCGCAGGTTCACCCGGCGATACGGGTGTCGACCTGCAACCGGCCAGGAATAGCCAGACTCAGCGCATCGCCCGGGTTGAGCACACCTACGCCTGCCGGCGTGCCGGTAATGACCACATCACCCGGCAGCAGCGTAAATTGGGTCGCGATATGCCGCAGCAACGCCACAATTGGCGTAATCATCTCGGCCGCCGTACCGGACTGGCGGCGTTCACCGTTGATGTCCAGTTGCAGCGCCAACGTATGCAGGTCGCCCGCCTCGGCTTTGGGTACAAAGGGCGACAGCGGGCAAGCGCCGTCAAAGCACTTTGCACGCTCCCAGGGGTGGCTCTTGCTCTTCAACTGATCCTGCAATTCACGCAGGGTCAGGTCGAGCGCCAGACCAACACCAATAATCGCCGCCTCTGCCTCTTCTTCACTGACCATGCCGCTCAAGGGCGCACCGATCAGCAGAGCGATCTCGGTTTCGTAATGCACCGGACCACGGCCCTGCACCAGCTCGATCGGCGGCGTCATCGGCACCACAGACGTTGCCGGCTTGATAAACAGCAGCGGCTCGGTCGGCACCGGGTTATTCAGTTCGCGCGCGTGCTCGGCGTAGTTGCGCCCGACACACACCACCTTGCCCATCGGCAGGTCAATCACACTGCCATCCACATACTGATGCTGATACGTCATAGCCCGCTCTCGGTTTTGCTGTGGCTTTTGCATCTACTTGCGGCTTGAAGCTTGCCGCTTGCAGCTGTCAATTAAATATCTTGCCGGGATTCATGATGCCGTTGGGGTCAAATACCGCCTTGATCGACTTCATCACCGCAATCTCTGCCGGGCTGCGGCTGTAGGTCAGATAATCGCGTTTGGTCATGCCCACGCCGTGCTCGGCGGAGATTGAGCCGTTGTATTTTTCGACGATCTCGAACACCCACTTGTTGACCGTCGCGCACTTGGCGAAGAACTCGTCCTTGGACAGATTCTCGGGCTTGAGGATATTCAGGTGCAGGTTGCCATCGCCGATGTGGCCGAACCAGACGATCTCAAAGTCCGGGTAGTGCTCGCCGACAATGCTGTCGATGTCGTGCAGGAAGGCCGGCACCTTGCCGACGGTAACCGAGATATCGTTCTTGTAGGGCGTCCAGTGGGAGATGGTTTCGGAGATAAACTCGCGCAGCTTCCACAGATTTTCCAGTTGCTGCTGGCTCTGGCTCATGACGCCATCCAGCACCCAACCCTGTTCAACGCAGTGCTCAAAGGTAGCCAGCGCATCATTGGCGATATCCTCGCTGATCGCCTCGAACTCCAGCAGTGCGTAGAAGGGGCATTCGGTTTCAAACGGCGCAGGCACATCGCCACGGCCCATGATTTTGGCCATCGCCTTGTCGGAGAAGAACTCGAACGCGGTCAGGTCCAGCTTGTCCTGGAACGCATGCAGCACCGGCATGATGGAATCGAAGTCCGGCGTGCCCAGCACCATCGCCGTCAGATTTTTCGGCGCGCGCTCCAGACGCATGGTCGCCTCAACCACAAAGCCCAGTGTGCCTTCGGCGCCGATAAACAGCTGACGCAGGTCGTAGCCGGTGGCGTTCTTGATCAGGTCACGGTTCAGCTCCAGCAGCTCGCCGGTACCGGTAACCACTTTCAGACCGGCGACCCAGTTACGGGTCATGCCGTAGCGAATCACCTTGATACCGCCGGCATTGGTGCCGATGTTGCCGCCAATCTGGCTGGAACCGGCAGAGGCAAAATCAACCGGATAGTACAGGCCCTTTTCTTCAGCAAACTGCTGCAGCTGCGCGGTTACCACGCCGGGCTGACACACCACGGTGCGGTCGTAGGCATTGAACTCGCCAATCTGATTCATGTAGTCGAAAGACACCACGATCTCGCCGTTAGCCGCAACTGCCGCCGCCGACAGGCCGGTACGACCACCGGAGGGCACCAGCGCCAGCTTCTGCTCATTGGCAAAGCGAACGATTGCCTGCACCTGCTCAACGGTCTTGGGGAACACAATCGCCAGCGGTGCCGGTGCAAAGTGCTTGGTCCAGTCCTTGCCCCAGTTATCGAGGGACTCGGCGTCCACCCGCACCTTGTCCGGGTCAACCAGTGTCTTGAGGGTTGCAATCACAGCATCTGGGGTCATGGCGAGCTCTCAAAGGGAATTCATGCAGCGCCTGAACACATTTCATGCGTTCACGGGCATCAAAAAAGGCAGATTATGCTAGCATACGCGACTTCCGAAAAAGGCCCCTTCTGTCATCTGTGACCAAAGTGGCCCGCCTCGGACTTTCCGATATCAGCACCCGGGTAACTCACACCATGGCCAACACCTCGCTGGACAAAAGCAAGATCAAGTTCCTGCTGCTCGAGGGCGTACACCAGACAGCCGTCGACACACTGAAGGCAGCCGGTTACACCAACATCGAGTACCACACCGGTTCGCTGCCTGAAGAGCAGCTGAAAGAATCCATTGCCGATGCGCATTTCGTCGGCATTCGCTCGCGCACCCAACTGACCGAAGAGGTCTTTGCGCAAGCACACAAACTGGTCGCGGTTGGCTGCTTCTGTATCGGCACCAACCAGGTAGACCTGGACGCGGCCATGCGTCGTGGCGTAGCCGTATTCAACGCCCCCTACTCCAACACCCGCTCGGTTGCAGAGCTGGTGCTGGCCGAGGCGATCCTGCTGCTGCGCGGTATTCCGGAAAAGAACGCATCCTGTCACGAAGGTGGCTGGAGCAAGAGCGCAACGGGCTCCTTCGAGATCCGTGGCAAGAAGCTCGGCATCATCGGCTACGGCTCCATTGGCACCCAGCTGTCTGTGCTGGCTGAAGGCCTGGGCATGCAGGTGCTGTTCTACGACGTGGTCACCAAGCTGCCGCTGGGTAACGCCACCCAGGTAGGCTCGCTGGCAGAACTGCTGTCCGAGGCCGACATCGTCACCCTGCACGTGCCGGAAACCGCTGCCACCAAGTGGATGATCGGCGAGAAGGAAATCCGCACCATGAAAAAGGGCGGCATCCTGATCAACGCCGCTCGCGGCACCGTCGTCGATATCGACGCGCTGGCCGCTGCACTGGGCGACAAGCACCTGAACGGCGCAGCCATCGACGTATTCCCGGTTGAGCCGCGCGCCAACGGTGAAGAGTTCGTCAGCCCGCTGCGCGAGTTCCAGAACTGCATCCTGACCCCGCACATCGGCGGTTCAACCATGGAAGCGCAGGCCAACATCGGTCTGGAAGTGGCAGAGAAGCTGGTGCGTTACAGCGACAACGGCACCTCCATCACCTCGGTCAACTTCCCGGAAGTGGCGCTGCCGTCGCACCCGGGCAAGCACCGCCTGCTGCACATCCACGAGAACGTGCCGGGCGTCATGAGCGAGATCAACCAGGTGTTCGCTGCCAACGGCATCAACATCTGCGGTCAGTTCCTGCAGACCAACGAGAAAGTCGGCTACGTCGTCATCGACGTCGACGCCGAATACTCGGACCTGGCTCTGGAGAAAATCCAGCAGGTCAAAGGCACCATCCGCGTTCGCGTACTGTTCTAAGCAACTCGCAGCAACGCAAAAAGGGGCGCAACCACAAGGTTGCGCCCCTTTTTTTGTTCTCGCGTAATAGCAGGATTCTCGCCGGAGATTTCGCTGCCAAAGCCAAGGCTGGTAGCGCGATCAACCGCTCTTCTGGTGCAGGGCGTGTCCGCACATCTGATGCCTGCACTGCTGCTAGTTTTCGCTCACTACGCCGCACAGCCCCATTCATGGAATGCGGCCAGCTCAAAGCAACGCCGCCAGTTCAGCGACCTGCTCTTCATTGAAAACCCGAACCCCCTCCTGCCGCAACGCAGCCGCGGTGACCCCTTCACCGCTTACCCGCACGCCAGAAAAGCTGCCATCGTAGTTCTCGACATTGCCACAGGACGGACTGCGCGCCTTGAGCAGCGCGTAGCGGATGCCATGCTGACGTACCAGCGCCACGGCCTGCTCGGCACCGCGAACAAAGGCCTGGGTCACATCCTCGCCCTGATCGGTGCGCACCGGCCGTTCACCCTTCAGCACCAAAGCGCCCTGCCCGCCCGGAATTTCTGCCGGTGAGCGCGGCGTTGGCAACCCGCCAGCCACTTCAGGACAGACGACAACCAGACGGCCCTGCGCCTGCCACGCCAACAATTGCTGCAGCGGATCAAAACCGCCGCCGTCATAGCGCACGCGTTGCCCAAGCAGGCAGGCGCTGACCAGAATCTTTTCCACGCACACTCCTGTCGAAGCTGCATGAGTAGACGTCAACGCAGCAGCGGATTATCCGGCCGACGGCGGAACCAGCCGGTGAGACTGGCGCGCTCAAAGCGCGATGCCAGCACCTCGTGCTCCACGTCGGCACTGGTAAACACCACAACAGTACCGGCGCGTGGCGCCACATCAAATTCGCCATCCGGCAGGTAGAGACGCAGCTCGCCGCCATCGCCCGGCTGCCAGGCCGTGTTCAGGTAGCTTACCACCGAGATGGTGCGCAGCGGGTTGTCCTGAAAACGGTCCAGATGGCGCTGATAGCCGGCCCCCGGCGGATACAGGGCATAGTGAGTCTCAAAGGTGTCCAGACCAAGAAACAGGCTGCGATTGAGGGTTTCGCGCACGCCATCCATCAAGCCGAGATAAGTACGGCTGGCAGACGTCTGTGGGCAGTCGTCCAGCCAGCGCGTATAGTCGCCGCGAATACCGGGCATCACCAACTGGCCGTCCCCGCGACCGATCGCTGCCGGGGTCAGGTCATCCTGCTGCCAAAGGGCACGACAGTCTCGCTCCAGCGCCTGCGCCAAAGGCTCTGGCAGCAGTTGCTCCTGCACCGACCAGCCACGCTCGGCCAACTCATCAGCCATCCGCACAAAGCGGCTGGCCGGCACCAAAGGGAACTCGGGCATAGCAACATTACTCAAAGGGGGAAGGACGCCTGTCCGCCGCTGATACGGGGGGCTGAGCCACACTCGGAGGATGAACATCCGCCAGTGTGGGCAGCGACGAAGCGAGCACCGCATTGTTATCCCAACACAAAGTGCAGGCAAGATATTTCATGCGACTGCATCACAATCTCGTTCAATAACAGAGCACATCATGACCCGACTACTGCTACGCGCCACCTGCGGCGCGCTTTTCGCCGGCCTGCTCGGCCTTGCCACGAGCGCCTTGGCCGACACATCCCAGCTGTACCGCGCCTCCGGTATGGAAACCCACCAGGCCCACTTTCAGCAGGCGCTGGAGAAAGCGCGTAGCCGCTATGCTGCGCAACTGCCTGCAGCGGTCGCCGAGAATCTGGTACGCAAAAGCAACGAACGCTTTGAACCCGACCGCATGCATGCCCGCGCCATGGCGAGCCTGGCGGTCAACCTGTCTGATGAGCAACTCAATGGCGCCCGCGAATTCTACCGTTCCGAGCTAGGTGAAGCCGTGGTAGCCGCCGAAACGCGCGCCACCTCTCCGGCAGAAGTGCGTCGCATGCAGAACGGGCTGCCGCCGATAACCCTGAGCGCCGAGCGCGAGGCTGCGCTGCAGCGCCTTGGCCAGCAGCTGCCGGCACTGGATATGGGTGAAGAAGTCTCTCTGGCGCTGGCCAGCCTGGCCACGCAAAGTGCCAACGACATGCTTGGCGGCCTGCTGACCATCCCCGAGGGGTTTGCCAACCAGCGCCGCGGCAGCATTCGCGCGCAGATGGAGCCCAATCTGCCGCAGACGCTGGCCTACGTTTATCGCGACCTGACAGATGCGCAGCTCAATGCGTACGCCGACTGGAGCGAAACCGACAGCGGCCAGGCGTTCTTCCGGGCCAGCAGCGCAGCGGCGCGCGACGCGCTGAATCCCTGATAGCTCAGCCTACTTGCTTGCGCCCGCGCTCCGCTGCCGGCTCCCAAACCAGCAACGGCAACAGTAACGGCGCCAGCCAGCGCGGTCGGTAACTGAGCAGCAGCAAGCTGAGCACCGCCGCCGGCGTTAGCGCGGCAGCCCACAGCGCAAGCCCCACCGACGGGCCTGCCGCACGCACAGCGGGCCACAGCGCCAGCAACAACAGCCCCCAGCCGAGCAGCCGCAGTGCTCGCGCCTGAGCGGCGGCCGGCTTGCCCCCACGGGCCGCCTCAAAATGCCTGGGCATGGCCAGGCAGAGACAGGCCATGCCCAGCAGACACAGCAACAGCGTCAACAGGATCACAGCGCGATCTCCTTCTGACGTGGCGCCGGGCGCGGGCGGGCAACGCGCACGGGCGGCTGGTGTCGGGCCAGTTTCCAGGCAGCAAACGCCAACGCCGCCGCGGTTGCCAGCAGGGTCAGGTCCATGCCGGCCAACAGCCAGTCACCGCGCCCAAGGCTACTGAACAGCCCACTGTGGGCCGTCAGCAGGCCGAGCAGCGGCAGACTGGTGAACAGCAGGGTCCCTACTGCCAGTTGCTCCAACCAGGCCTGCCGCGACGTACGCAGCAGCGGATGCAGCAGGCACAGCGCCCAGACCAGAAAGAATCCATTGATCTCCCAGTCCTGCCGGCCCGGTAACTGTGCCGGCAGCAGCCGGTTGGCCAGGAAATAGGCTGCGATAGCGCAGGGCAAACCGGCGATGGTACCAACGTTCAGCACCTCAACCAGGCGATGCCCCAGTGGTGTATGCCCTGCCTTGATACGCTGCGGCAGACGTTTGACCACCCACAGCACCAGGCCGGTAGCGATCATCGCCGTGCCCAGCAGGCCGCTGACAAAGAACAGCCAGCGCAGCGGCGGGCCGGCAAAGCGGATCAGGTGCAGGCTGGAGAACACGTTATAAACCGCACTGGCCACCGCCGGCGCGCTGTCTGCCGGCTGCTCCAGTGCAGCGCCGCTGACGCCATCGAACAGCAGTCGCTCGGCACCGCCGCGCTGCAGCAGGCTGTCACCGCCCTGTTCGCGCAGCTCGATCTGCGCCGCTGTGGTGTTGGGCCGGGTAATGCGTATGCTTGCCACCCCTCGCCCCCAGCGTGCGTCAGCCTGCTCAAGCAGCGGCGCCAACGGGGTCAGCGCGGCGGGCTCGGCAACCACCTGGGCCATGGGTTCACCGCGGCTGCGCAGCTCGCCGAAAAACGCCTGCATGTTGCCCTGATACTGGCTCTGCACACCCCAGGGCATCAGCATGAACATGAACAGCAACAAGCCGCTGTAGGTGATCATGAAATGAAAAGGCAGCGCCAGCACGGCGGTGGCGTTGTGGGCGTCCAGCCAAGAGCGCTGCCCCTTGGCCGGGCGGAAGGTGAAGAAATCCTTGAAGATCTTCTTGTGCGTCACCACCCCGCTGACAATGGCCACCAGCATCACAAAGGTCGCGATGCCGACGATCCAGCGCGCGGTCTGGCGCGGCATGGCGTACAGCTCGAAGTGAAAGCGATAGAGAAAGCCGCCGCCCCTGGTTTCGCGTACCTGCAGAGGCTCACCACTGGCCGCATCCAGCGTCAGACGCTCTCCCCCGCCCCGACCGATTCGCTCACCCGGAGCGAACCACTGTACCTGCAGCTCCGGATTGCGCTCATCCGGCAGATCAATTTGCCACAGCTGCGCATCGACGGCGCGCTGCTGCAATTGCTGCAACGCCAGCTCGGTGCTCTGCGGCCCCGGCGTCGCGGCGTGCAGCTCAGGCTTCATCCAGTAACTGATTTCGTCCTGAAAAAAGCTCAGGGTGCCGGTCAGAAACACCGCGTACAGCAGCCACCCCAGCAGCAACCCCACCCAGGTGTGCAGCCAGGCATTGCTCTGGCGAAAGCCCATACCGTTCATAGCAGCTCCCGCCAAATCAGGTGCAACGCCGCTGGCAGACAGCTCAGTACGGCGATTAGCCAGGCGCGTGCGGCACTGCGCGCACAAAACGCCCAGATCACCAGCACGCAGTAGAGCAAAAAGGACAGCTGCGTCGCGGCCAGCACCGCCTGCGCCGGCTCACCCGGCAACAGTAACGCGAGGCTGGCGGTGCACATCGCCGTCAGCAGATATCCGCCTGGCGCTGCCAGCAGGCAACGCGCCGCGAGATCAAGGCGCCGCTGCGCCAGCACAGACAACCGGGGTGTCTGCGAAAAAACGTCGTTCATGTCATAAGTCCATGGCTTGCGTCTGGCGCCCGCTCTGAATAAGAATGCATCTCACTATCTCAAACCCGGCTGACCAGAGACTGACAGCTGGCAGGAAATCCGCGTCATGAAGCTGCTCATCGTCGAAGACCACCCCTCCCTGCGCGACCTGCTGGCTCGCCACCTGCGCCGCAGCGGCTTTGTGGTGGACGCGGCCGAAGACGGCAAGGCTGCCTTGGCGATGCTTGAGCTCAGCCAATACGACGCCATGCTGCTGGACCTGGGGCTGCCGGACATGGACGGCCTGCAGCTGTTGAGCCTGCGCAGCCGTAGCCGCAACCCGCACCTGCCCTGCCTGATTCTCACCGCCCGCGATGCGCTGCACAGCCGTATCGCCGGCCTTGACGCCGGCGCCGACGACTACCTGCTCAAGCCCTTTGAGATGGCCGAACTCGAGGCCCGCCTGCGCGCCGTGCTGCGCCGTGCCGGGCCGCGTCCGGACAGCCGCCTGTACATCGGCAACCTGAGCTTCTGTGAACAGCACCGCGATGTGGAGGTCGATGCCCGCCCGCTGGTACTGCCCAAACGCGAGCTGGCGTTACTCGAAGAATTGTTGCGCAGCGCGCCACGGGTGGTGGTCAAGGACCACCTCGAAGAGCGCCTGTACGCACTGGATCAGGCCGTCACGCCCAACGCCATTGAAGCGGCGGTCTCACGGCTGCGCCGCAAGCTGGCGAAGGCGGGTGCCGACGCCAGTATTGAAACCCTGCGCGGGCTGGGTTACCGCCTCACGCAGCGTCAGGCCATTTAACACCTGACGCCGCAGCCTGCGGCCGGTTGCCCTGGGGTCTGTTGCCATTTCGTTCATCCGCCTGCCGGAGGCCATTTTTCGGCCAGGCAAGACGGAGGAAGCGCAGTGTAGCCGCTCTACATAAGCGAGCGACAACGCAGCATGGCCGAAAAATGGCCCCGGCCCCCCGGGTTGCGCCTGTAAAGCCACCACTCGGCGTCGCTCGTCGCTCACGTGGAATGACCACGCTACGCTCCTCGCTCCTTGATTGGCGGACTTACAGGCTGCAACAGGCGGGCGAACGAAACGGCAACAGACCCTAGAAATTAAAGGCAACACCCAGGTTCAGGCGGCGCCCATCCAGGGTCTTGCCGTAATCCTCGGCGGTCACTTGCTTGTCGAACAGGTTGTAGAGCCCGCCGTAAACATCAAAGTTGTCGCTCACACGATAGAGCGCGCCGACATCAACCAGGGTGTAGGACGGCCGTTGACTGGTGGAGTCTTCCACCGTGCTGCTCTTGTAACGGGCTTTGGCCCAGACGCCCAACGCCTCGGTTGCGGCCCAGTCCACGCCCACGTTGACCATGTGCTTGGGCAGGTTGTTGAACGGCTGACCAACACTCTCCGGCGAATCCTTGGACTCGGTGATTTCACTGTCGGAATAGGTGTAGTTGGTCTTCAGATCAACCGGCCCCAGCGGCACATTAAAGAACAGCTCTACACCGCGCAGCTCGGCCGAGTCGTGATTGGTGTACTGGTTGATGTACTCACGCGTCACCCCGTTGACCTCGCAGATCGGGTCAGAACCGTCACGGGTGTCACAGATCACCTTGCGACCAATCTGGTCTTCAAACTCGGTGTAGTAAACCGTGGCGCCAGCGTTGATGCCGTTGGCCGCATCCCACATCAGACCGGCTTCGTAGTTGATGCTGCTTTCCGGTTTGAGGTCGGCGTTGCCCATATCAAAGGCGCGGCTGCGGGCGGCGTTCTCGACAATATTCGGATCGGCCTGCTTGAGGGTCGGCGCCTTGTAGCCGCCACTCACACCACCTTTGAGCACCCACGCGTCGGTCATGCGGTACACCGCATACAGTCGCGGAATCAGCTCCTCACCGTAGTGCTCGTTCTCGTCATAACGCAGGCCGCCGGTCACCGACAGATCATCGGTGACATAGTATTCATCCTCGATGAACAGCGCGCGCTGCCAGCGCTCCAGCTCAAGATTGTTGGCGCGGCCGTAGAAGCGGCTGGCGTCGTGATCGGTGGTTTCCCACTTGTACTCGGCACCCAGAGTCATGGTCTGATTTGCCAGCGGCAGCACTGTCTTGGTGTTGGCCAGGGTGCTGGTGTAGGCAGACTCGACACTGCCGTTCTCGATCTCGACTTCTTCATCGATAACGTAGCTGCGCGTCTCGAAACGCTCACCCCAACGCAGGGTGTGGGTCAGGCCGTAGTGGGTGCGGATGTTGTTCATCTCGCTCGGGGAACCGGACTTGGCGGTCCGCTCGTTGTCATGCTCGGCCCGGCCACCCTCCAGCTCCAGGCTGTTGGCCTCGTTGATCTTCAGGTTCAGCGTAGCGGTGCCATCGACGCGCTCCTTCTCGGTGTAGCCGCCCTGGATATCGTCTTCATCGCGCTGGTAGCTGGAGCCGTAAAGTGTCAGTCCAAGGCGATCAGCGACCAGCGGTCCGCTGAGGTAGAAGTTGGCCTGGCGCGCGGCACCAGCGTCATCGTCTTCCTGCAGCAAGTGGTCGTAGCTGATACGGCCGCCCCATTCATCGGCCACTTCCTTGGTAATGATGTTGATCACCCCGGCCAGGGCGCTGGAGCCGTAGAGTGAAGACATCGGCCCGCGAATGACCTCGATCCGCTCGATAGCATTGAGCGGCGGCAGCCAGCCGACCTGCGTCGCGCTGCCGAAGCCGTTGTAGTAAGCCTCGGTGGAGGCGCCCAGGGGCTTGCCGTTGATCAGGAACAACGTGTAGCTCTCACCCAGGCCGCGAATGTTGATGCTTGTGCTCTCCAGCTTGCCGCCAGCGCCGCCCTCGATGGATACGCCGGGAATGTCCTGCAGGGCATCGGTGACATCGCGATAGTATTTGCCCTCCAGATCCTCCTGGGTGATCACCGTAATGGACGCTGGCGCATCAATCAGTTGCTGCTCGTAACCGGCGGCGGTGACCACCACCTCGTTGAGCTCGACGACCTCACCACTGTCGACTTGCTCGGCATAGGCCGGCGCAGCAACGACGGCCAAGGCCAACAATGCCGGGCTGAATTGCTTGTGCAGATGTGTGCTTTGTGCTGGCATGCGTGCTGACTCCCTTTCATGAAAACGCAAATGATAAATATTCTTAATATTATTGGCGGGCGACACTATGCCAGCACTTACTGACGGCAAGCTGACAAGATCACGGCGCAGCCTGCGTCTGCGCATTCTCGTCGCCCTGCTGCTGGTCTTTGTGCTGGGTTCCTGTCTGTCAGCGGTGCACACCTACGGCACCCGGGACGATCTGCGGCGCAGCATTCTGCTGCTGCAGGCGCGCACGGTCAGCGAGGGCTACAGTGCCGACCAACCGATCAACGCATTGCCGCGCTACCACGCTGGCAGCGAAATGGAGTACACCCTCTACGCCCCCGACGGCAGCCTGCACAGCTTTGCCGACTACATGCCGCGACCGCGGCGTCTGCGCCTGCCCGCCCCCGAGGATCGCGACAGCTGGTGGCACTGGAGCCCCTTTGGCGGGCAGGTAATCAATGTGCCCATTGCCCTGCCCGACGGCTCGGTCTTGATGGTCTCTCGCAACGACGCGGCGGAGCGCGCCATGCTCAACCAGCTGCTGCTCGATCGCCTGCGCCACAGTGTGTTGTTTGTCATCCCCCTCGGTTTGCTGGCTACCGGGCTGATTCTGGCCCTGCTGCACTGGACTCTGCGCCCCGTGCGCCGGGCCACCGCGCTGGCAGCGGAGATCGGCCCGCAGGCACCGGACCAGCGCATCCCGCTGGCCGACCTGCCAAGAGAAGTACAACCCCTGGCCGATGCCGCGAATCGGGCACTGGACCGCCTGGCCAGCGCGTACGACGCCTCCCAGCGCTTTATTGCCGATGCCGCCCACGAGCTGCGCACACCTCTGACAGTGCTGGACCTGCGTTTGCAGGACGCGCGCCGTAGCGGCAACCCGGACTGGCCAGCGCTGGAACAGGAAATGCGTCAACTCACCCGCCTGGTCGAGCAGCTGCTGGCATTGGCGCGGCAGGATGAGGGACAGCGGGCAACCGCAACGGGCGAGCGCACCGCACTGTCACGCCTGGTGCGCGAGGTAGCGGCATCACTGCTGCCGCTGTTCGAGGAGCAGCAACGTGCGCTGGAGGTGGCGGTAGAGGATGGCCTGCAGAGCAATGGACAAGCAGAGGAGTTGCGTCAGGCGCTGGTCAACCTGCTGGAGAATGCGCTGCTGCACGGCCAAGGCAAGGTACGGCTACAGGCCAGGCGTAACGGGCAATGGGTTGAGGTCAGCGTCGGCGATGAGGGCCAGGGCGTGCCGCCGGTGCAGCAGGAGGCGATGTTTGAGCGCTTTCGCAAGGGCAGGCAGGGCAGCAGCGGCACCGGGCTTGGCCTGCCGATTGTTCGGCGGGTGGTCGAAAACGCCGGCGGCAGCGTGCGCTTTGACGCGGCGCTACCGAGCACCCTGCGTCTCAGCCTGCCTGCCGCCGACTGAGGTCGGCAACAGACCTTAGGACAACAACCGCGGCGCCAGCCAGTCGAGATACTGCTGTCGCAGGCTTTGGTGTTCGTTGGCTAGGTGGTGACGGGCAGTGGGCAGGTAGAAGGTATCCAGGCCGGCGAACTTGCTCTCCAGAACCTGAATGTTGTGCTGCCAGTCCACGGTGCCGTCTTCCTGCCCTTGAATGATCAACGGCTGATGCTCCACCGCCGCCGCCGATTCGATGCGCGGAATCCAGCGCTCCAGCGCCTGCACCCAGGCCACCGGCAGCACCTGCGGTTGCAGCGGATCACGCGAGCGGATGAACTCGAGAAAGGCCTCGTCGGTGGAGTTATCGGTAAAGCGCCGCCCCAACTGCTGCACAAAGCCGCCAAGCAGCTTCAACCCCATCTGCGAGAACAGCCACTGGCGGGGACGCACCAGCGGCGCCATCAACACCGTGCGCCCCAGCTGGGCGGGCAACTCGCCGTGCAACAGGCGGTCAATCAGAATCGCGCCACCGGTGCTCTGCCCCAGCATGTGCCAGGGCGCCGGCAGCTGCCAGAGCAAGGCCTGCTCCAGCACACCGTCAAGTACCTTCTGGTAGCGCAGGAAACAATCGATACTGGCGCGCTCGCCGCTGGACAGGCCGTGTCCGGGCAGATCAAAGGCCAGCACCGCGTAGTGCTGCTCCAGCGCCCACTGGATCAGGTGCCGATACAGCCCCATGTGATCGTAGTAGCCGTGCAGAATCAGCAGCGTGCCGCGCGCGACCGGCGGCTTCCAAATCTGCGTGGCAACGCTGAACCCATCCACCTCGATGCCCCCCAGGTGCTGAGCCGCGCGGTCGTGGAAGTCAATGCCGTAGTAACCGGCGTAGCGACGCGCAGCCTCGTCGGCAGCGCGGCCCGGTTCCAGCTGCGGCAGGGAGTCGGCAAGGGAAGAAAAAAAAGCCTGATCCATCGAGTGTCTCGTCTGGTGGTATGACCCGCGAGTCACTCCCTGATCTGCGGTGGCCCCGGCACAATTGCGCCCGTCGGGCATGCTTTGCAACAGATCATCGTGTAACATACCGCGTCTCCAATTTCCACGTCCTGATGCGCGTAGCGCGCAGGTTGTCAGCACAGTGAGGGTGTAACATGACAGATCGCGTCCAAGTTGGCAGTTTGCAAGTAGCCAAGGTTCTCCACGATTTCATCAACGAGCGTGCCATTCCCGGCACCGGTGTTGACGCCGCCGCCTTCTGGTCCGGTGTCGAAGCGCTGATCAAGGACCTGGCTCCCAAGAACAAGGCACTGCTGGCCAAGCGCGACGACTTCCAGGCCCAGATTGATGCCTGGCACCAGGCTCGTGCCGGTCAAGCGCACAACGCCGCCGAATACAAAGCCTTCCTGCAGGAAATCGGCTACCTGCTGCCCGAGCCGGCTGACTTCCAGGCCACTACCCAGAACGTCGACGAAGAAATCGCCACCATGGCCGGCCCGCAGCTGGTTGTGCCGGTGATGAACGCCCGTTTTGCCCTGAACGCCGCCAACGCCCGCTGGGGTTCGCTGTACGACGCACTGTACGGTACCGACGCCATCTCCGAAGAAAACGGCGCCACCAAGGGCCCGGGCTACAACGAGATCCGTGGCAACAAGGTCATCGCCTTTGCCCGCGCCTTCCTTGATGAGGCAGCTCCGCTGGCCAATGGTTCCCACGTTGACTCCACCAGCTACACCGTCAAGGACGGCCAACTGAGCGTTGCCCTGAAAGACGGCAGCACCACCGGCCTGAAAGACGCCGCCCAGTTCATCGCCTTCCAGGGCGACGCTGCGGCCCCGACTGCCGTGCTGCTCAAGCACAACGGCCTGCACTTCGAAATCCAGATCGATGCAACCAGCAACATCGGCCAGACCGACGCTGCCGGCGTGAAAGACGTGCTGATGGAATCGGCACTGACCACCATCATGGACTGCGAAGACTCCGTTGCCGCTGTTGATGCCGACGACAAGACTGTTGTCTACACCAACTGGCTGGGCCTGATGAAAGGTGATCTGGCCGAGTCCGTCAGCAAGGGCGGCAGCAGCTTCACCCGCACCATGAACCCCGACCGCGAATACACCAAAGCCGACGGTTCCACCCTGACCCTGCACGGCCGCTCGCTGCTGTTCGTGCGTAACGTTGGCCACCTGATGACCAACGATGCGATCCTCGACCAGGACGGCAACGAAGTACCGGAAGGCATCATGGATGCTGCGGTCACCAGCCTGATCGCGATCCACAACCTGAACGGCAACACCAGCCGCAAGAACACCCGCACCGGTTCGGTCTACATCGTTAAGCCGAAAATGCACGGTCCGGAAGAAGTGGCCTTCACCAACGAGCTGTTCGGCCGTGTTGAAGACATGCTGGGCCTGACCCGCAACACGCTGAAAGTCGGCATCATGGACGAAGAGCGCCGCACCACCATCAACCTGAAAGCCTGCATCAAGGCCGCCAGCGAGCGCGTTGTGTTCATCAACACCGGCTTCCTCGACCGCACCGGCGACGAGATCCACACCTCCATGGAAGCCGGCGCTTTCATTCGCAAGGGTGAGATCAAGGGCGCAGTCTGGATCGGTGCCTACGAGAACAACAACGTCGACATCGGTCTGGCCACCGGCCTCAAAGGCCGCGCGCAAATCGGTAAAGGCATGTGGGCCATGCCCGACCTGATGGCTGCCATGCTGGAGCAAAAGATCGGTCACCCAATGGCTGGCGCCAACACCGCTTGGGTTCCGTCCCCGACTGCCGCCACCCTGCACGCCCTGCACTACCACAAGGTCAACGTTGCCGAGCGTCAGGACGAACTGGCCAAGCGCACCCCGGCCTCGGTTGACGACATCCTGACCATCCCGCTGGCCCCCAGCACCGACTGGTCCGCTGCCGACATCCAGCAGGAACTGGACAACAACGCCCAGGGCATCCTCGGCTACGTTGTACGCTGGATCGATCAGGGCGTTGGCTGCTCCAAGGTACCGGACATCAACGATGTGGGCCTGATGGAAGACCGCGCTACGCTGCGTATCTCCAGCCAGCACATCGCCAACTGGCTGCGTCACGGCATCTGCAGTGAAGAGCAGGTCATGGAAACCATGAAGCGCATGGCCTCCGTGGTTGACCGTCAGAACGAAAGCGACCCGGCCTACAAGCCGATGGCGCCGAACTTCGACGACAGTGTCGCCTTCCAGGCCGCCGTTGAGCTCTGCGTTGAAGGCACCAAGCAGCCGAACGGCTACACCGAGCCGGTCCTGCACCGCCGTCGCCGCGAGTTCAAGGCCAAGTTCGGCCTGTAATACTTGCTGCAACGAAAAAGCCCGGCCATAGCGCCGGGCTTTTTTGTGCCTCCCAACCCGGCAAACGCCGCAGGACGGACGAAGCCAAAGGCGTGGCCGCGTGCACTACTTCGGTGTTGGGCCGCTGCTGAGTCAGCTTTGACTGTTGCATGCCCATTCGACCTGCCCGCACAACGCAGGCATGATGACAGCAGGCACATTCAACGCAGGAGGCGCTCCATGTCAGTCAAAAACCTGTTGGCCATGCTCATTACCCTTGTCAGCGCCTCGGCTGCACAGGCCGCAAGCATGCGCTGCGATCACGGCATCATTGCTACCGGCGCGCTGCAGGCCGAAGTATTGGAGCAATGCGGCGAGCCTGACTCGCGCCAACACACCCCGCGTCATATCGACGCCGATGGCTACCCGGCCGACGGCAGCGTCACGGTCGATCACTGGGTCTATGGTCCAAGCAACGGCATGGTCCGCGAGCTGCGCTTTATTGACGGGCGGCTGGTCGATATCGAGAGCACACGACGCTGAGCCCAGGAGCAAGAGATGAAATACATATTCGAGGTAACCATCAAACCCGGCTACCGCGCCGAGGATTACGCCGAGGCCTGGGTCCATGCCAGCGAGCTGATCCAGCGCGCCCCGGGCGCCCGCGGCACCGAGCTGCACCGCAGCCTGCAATCGCCAGACAAACTGATTGCCATCGCCCACTGGGACAGCAAGGCCCAGCGCGATGCGATGGAGAGCAAGCCGAACGCCGAGGTAGCCGAGATCATTCGCGGCGCAGCGCACTTTTGCGAGATCCGCCTGATTGGCGAGTTCGACGAACCGGAGTGGGTGGTCATGCCGCCCGGCCAGTAACGGCTTGCGGTACACTCGGCGCAGCCCACTGACCCGCCCAGCGAGTGCACCATGAAAGCAGCTGTCGTTACCGACGTATCCAAAGCCCCTGCCTACACAGACTTCCCCGCCCCTAGGCCGCAGCCAGGCGAATTGCTGGTGACGGTGCGCGCCAGCGCACTTAGCCAACTGGTACGCGCGCAAGCGTCTGGTCGCCACTACACCAGCCCAAAGCCACCCTTTGCGCCGGGCGCAGACGGTGTGGGCCTGCTTGAAGATGGTCAACGCGTCTACTTTGCCTTTCCGCGCAACCCGGTCGGCGCCATGGCCGAGCAGGTTTGCGTGCAGGCCGACTGCGTGGTCCCCCTGCCGGATGACATCGACGACATCACCGCCGCCGCCATCGCCAACCCCGGCATGTCGTCCTGGGCCGCACTGACAGAACGGGCGCAGCTGCAGCAAGGCGAAGGCGTACTGATCAACGGCGCCAACGGCGCCTCCGGGCGACTGGCCATTCGCATTGCCCGCCACCTGGGCGCCGGACGTATCGTAGTCACCGCCCGCAACACGGCGGCCGAAGCCGACCTGAGGGCGCTGGGCGCAGACGTATTCATCGCCTTGGGGCAAGAGCCGGACGCGCTACAAGCAGCCCTGCGGGCCGAGATCGACAAGGGCATTGGCGTGGTACTGGACTATGTCTGGGGTAGTTCGGCTGAAACCATCATGCAAGCGGCCACCAGCCATGCACCGGGCGAGGCCACGCAGCGGATACGCTTCGTCAATATCGGTTCACTGGGCGGACTGAACATTAACCTGCCAGCCGGCCTGCTGCGTAGCACTGGACTGGAGTTAATGGGCAGCGGCCTGAGCAGCGTATCCAATGCCGATCTGGTGCGCTGCATCGGCGAGATGTTCAAGGTGATGCGGCACATCGGCCTGGAGATCGACGCCGTGGGCCGTCCACTGGCAGAGGTCGAGCAGGTCTGGACCAATAGCCAGGACCGCAGCCGCGTGGTCTTTACCCTTTAGCCGCAGGCTTCAGGGCATCCAGCCACTCGCTCTGCAGGCTCAACGGCTCTTCCGGCAGGCCGCGCGCAGCCAGCTCGCCGCGCAAGGCTTCACGCTCGGCCACCAGCTCCAGCATATCGCTGCTATTGCCCTCCAGGTGATGCATCTCCTGCAACCCCAGGTGGTAGAAGCGCATCACCCGCATGGCGTTCTCGTCTCCGGCCTGCACCCCCTCTTTGACCTGATGCATCTGATTGGTCACGCGCATCAACGCGCGCTTGAGCCGCCAGCCATAGGCGGCCGAGTCCATCCACGGCTGCTTGAGAAACACCGTGCGCACCAGAATCGCGGTCAGTGCCGCAGCCAGGGCCACCCCGGTCACATTCAGGCCGAAGTTGCTCTCCTGCGCACTGCCGAACAGTCCGATCAGCAACGCCGGCAGCCCCATGCCGAGCACGGCAAAGATAGCCACCACAATGATGGTGCTGCGCCGCGTCTGGCTACGGAAGGTTTCTGGGTCACGATGTTCGATACGAAATAGTTCGCTCACTGGCTATTACCCTGACAACATGCAAAGGCGACAGTGTAAGCGCTGGACAGCGCAGAGCGCAGCCATACCAATAAACATTGGCCCGCCGATTGTTGCCCTGCCCTCAACGCGATACCATTTGCGGTCCGCACGACCGAGGCTGCCTGACGCTGGCCGGTCTGCCCATCTCTTTCCCGAGGAACCGTTACGCCGTGAATCGACGTTTACTCGCCCCGCTGCTTGCTCTGGGTCTGGCGATCCTGCAAGGCTGCGCGACCTACACCACACCTGCTGCCGGGGTAAACATGGCCGCTCTGGGCGATGCTGACATCAGCGCCCTGATGGCTCTGGAGCCGGCAGTCCAATTCCCGGCGCGACTGGCTACCGTACGCGTGCAGTCGTCCGGCTACCACTCACTGACAGCAGACAGCTATGGCAGCGGTCAGTTCAGCGTGGTCACGACCCGCGATATCGAAAGCGCCGACGATCTACAGCGACTGGCCAGCCAGGACCAGCTCAGCGGAGTCGCGCCCATGACGCGCCTGATTCTGCCGCAGGAACTCAACACCCTGCGCGACCTGCGCCTTGGCGCTGCTCGCCTGAAAGCCGACCTGCTGCTGGTCTACACGCTGGACACCAGCTTCAACGTCGAGAGCACGGCGCTGGGGCCGCTGTCTGCCATTACCCTGGGCTTTTTGCCGAACAAACAGGCCTTCGTCAGCGCCACCACCTCGGCTTTGCTGGTCGATGTGCGCACCGGTTTTGTATACGGGGCGGCCGAGGCGACCGAGCGCGAATCCCAGCGCGCGACCATGTGGAATAGCCGAGAAGCAATTGACTCCGCGCGCCAGCAGGCAGAAGCGCAGAGCTTCCACAGTTTTGTTGGCGAGTTCGAGCGCCTCTGGCAAGCCACCCTGGCAGAGCACCTGACAGTCGTCGAGCCAGAGCCGGTTGTTCCGCCCACTCCCAGGCAGAAGCCTGAGCCAACGGTCACGCCAGCGCTGCCGCCCGTGCTCGACCCAACGCCGGGCACCTACACCTTCTAACACACCTGCTGCCCGCGCTGCGGGCAGTCTCTGCGGCGCATAATCGATGCCCAACCCCTGGATGCTGCCCTTGTTACTGGCCACCGGTTACGGTCTCTGGCTGGCGCTGCGGCAGCCACGTGCCGGCACCGCGCCCGCAGCCCCCATGCCCAGCCTGCATCTGCCCCTGCTTCTGCTCGCACTGGCGCTGATCAGCACCGCACTGATGCTCAGCGGCCTGGTCAACGAGCTGGACCAGCAGATCTTACTCAGCCTACGCGCGCATCTGCCACCCGCGTTGATAGCGCTACTGGGCTGGATTACCCACAGCGGCTCTTCCGTGTTTCTCACACTACTGATGGCATCGGTCAGCGGCTACCTGTTGGCCCGGGGCCAGCGCGCCAACGCACTGTTGCTCAGCCTTGGCGGACTGGCAGGCGCACTGCTGGTGGTTCTGCTGAAGATGCTGTTCGCACGCCAGCGCCCTGCGCTGTGGGACACTCTGGAGCTAAGCAGCTTCAGTTTTCCCAGCGGCCACACTATGGGCACGGCCGCCTGCGCCAGCGCGCTGGCCGTTGTCCTGTGCAGGTTATATCCGGCCCAGCGCCAGACCTGGTGGGGCCTGGCTCTAGGCTGGGTTGCGCTGGTTGGCCTGTCGCGCCTGACGCTGGGGGTGCACTGGCCAAGCGACGTGTTCACCGGCGCAACCCTGGGCATCGCCCTGACGCTACTGGTCAGCAGGCTGCCCGGTTGCCGCCAGCAGCCCTGAGGTCCCGGCGGAGCGAGTCAACGTCAGCGCGCCTGCCGCGCCGGCAGCATGCGTCGTAGCGTATCGTCGCGCAGCACATAGTGGTGTAGCACTGCCGCAGCGGCATGCAAGCCAATCAACCAGTAACCAGCCACACCAAGCCACTCATGAATCTCCTTCAGCTGGCCGGCCAGCGCCTGGTTCGGCGCCAGCAATGGCGGTAGCGCAATACCGAGGATCTGCGTCTTGGCCGCCGCACTGAGTACCAGCCAGCCGAGCAGCGGCAGACCGATCATCAGGCCATACAACGCTAGGTGCATGGCCGCCGCCAGCCTGTTCTGCCAGCCCGCCGACACGGCGGCGGGCGCAGGCAACAGCAGGCGCGCCAACAAGCGAGCCCAAACCAGCAGCCAAACCAGCATGCCCAGCGCAAAGTGCCACTGCTTGAGCAGCTCTCTGGGTTCACTGCCACGGGGAAAATTACCCTTGAGCTCAATACAGGCGTAGACCGCTGCGATCAGCAACAGCATGAGCCAGTGGAGGGCAATGGAAAGACCGTGATAACGGCGTGGAGAGGCGTGCATGGCGGGTACCTGTAGGCAGTTGCGAAAGTGGTCGCGACATTACGCCGGCCACCTTAACCCAGCCTTAAGGCTTGGCCTGTCATGACGCGGAGATTGAACCTTCGGCCGGCGGATCAGGACTAAAACCCAAACCCACCTTGCCATCAGGTTAGAAACCGACCATGCCCATCACCGCAGGGACGCCACTGGCAGCGGACACACCGCTGTTCATTGTGCTCAACACTGGCTCCGGCAGTCACCGGGGCAACGAAGTGGAAGACAGCATCCGCCGCGTCCTGGACGAGGCCGAACGGCGCTACGAGCTATTCAAGGTTGGCTCCGGCAGCGACCTTGAAAACGCAGCCCGGCAGGCGCTGCAACGTGCCCGCAGCGAGGGCGGCGCAGTGATCGCCGCGGGCGGCGACGGCACGCTCAACGCCGTCAGCAATGTCGTGCTGGGCGCGGATGTGCCCTTCGGCATTCTCCCCCAGGGCACCTTCAACTACTTTGGCCGTACCTACGGCATCTCCCAGGATACCGAGACAGCCACCCGCTGCCTGCTCGACTCCGTGGTAGAGCCGGTTCAGGTCGGCCAGCTCAACGGCCACGTGTTTCTGGTCAACGCCAGCCTGGGCCTGTACCCGGACCTACTGGAAGACCGCGAGGCCTATAAGCAGCGCTATGGCCGCAGCCGCTGGGTGGCGCTCTGGTCCGCCCTGGTCACCCTGATGCGCGCGCACCGCCAGCTCAACCTGCAACTGGACAATGGCGAGCAGACACGTCATCTGCGCACCCAGACCATCGTGGTTGGCAACAACGAGTTGCAGCTGGAGCATATCGGCATTCATGAGCAGACACGTCTGCAGCAAGGCCAGCTGGTGGCCATGACCGCGCGTCCACTTGGCACCCTGGCGCTCTACGGCCTGGTATTGCGCGGCCTGCTGAGCCGCATGGGAGAAGACGAGCACGTCATCAGCTTTGGTTTCAAACATCTGCGGGTAAACCTCAGCCATCGCCGCCGCCGGGTCAAAGTGGCGATGGATGGCGAGATACGCTGGATGCAGTCGCCGCTGGAGTTCCGCGTTGCCGAGCAGCCGCTGCCCCTGCTGGTGCCGCGCGACGACAGCCTGCGGGAGCGTGCATGACGCGTATCCTGCACCTCTCCGACCCGCACTTTGGCACTGAGCAGCAAACAGTCATGACGGCGCTGATGCAGCTGGTGGAGCAGCAGCGCCCGACCCTGGCACTGCTCAGCGGCGATATCACCCAGCGTGCCCGACCAGATCAGTTTCGCCGCGCCCGGCGCTTCATGGAGCAGCTCGGCATACCGATGCTGGCGGTGCCCGGCAACCATGACATGCCGCTGTTCAACCCGTTCAAGCGGCTATTGCGCCCCTACGGCCACTATCAGGACAACTTTGCCGCCGACCTGGAGCCGGTGCTGGAAACAGAACGCCTGCTGGTACTGGGCGTGAACTCCTCGCGCGCGGACCGGCACAAGAACGGCGAGCTGACCGATGAGCAGATCCAACGCGTTGAGCAGCGCCTGCGCCAGGCCAGCGCACGCCAGCTGCGCATCGTCATGCAGCACCATCCGGTGCGCGCGGTGGAAAGCTCGGACCGCAGCAACCTGCTGATCGGTGGCGATGCCGTGGTGCCTCGCTGGGTTGATGCCGGGCTGGACCTGCTGCTTGCCGGACACATTCACCTGCCCTACGTGCGCCCGCTGAACGGTCAAACCAGCGGCCGCCAGGCCTGGACAGCGCAGGCCGGCACTGCGCTGTCGTCACGTGTGCGCGGCGAGATCCCCAACTCGGTGAATCTCATCGAGCACAGCACAGACGGCCCTTTCCACGCCTGTTCGGTGGCCCGCTGGGACTACGCCGACACCAGCCAAAGCTTCCGTCTCTACAGCCACACCGATCTGGCGCTGGATCGCAGCGCCTGACTCGCCCGCTGATCCGCCTGGGCAACAGAGCGTCCGCCACAGCGCAACGCAAACCTGGCAGCAAGATCGGTATACTGAGCGGCTTTGCTGATCTGGCGGGTACCCATGACCGACTTGAGTCTCTGGCAATACGCATTAATCGGTCTGGTCTTTGTCTGGAGCGGCTTCGTACGCTCCGGCCTGGGCTTTGGCGGCGCAGTACTGGCGCTCCCCTTTCTGCTGCTGATACACGATGACCCGCTGGTATTCCTGCCGCTGATTGCCGCTCACCTGCTGCTGTTCTCCTCACTCACGGTGATCATGAACAACCGAAGGCAACCCGCGACGGCGCAGCAGACCGGCAGCGCAGGCGGCTCGGTCGACTGGCGCTACCTTGGTCACATGCTGCTGGTGATGATGATCCCCAAGCTGATCGGCGTATTCGGCCTGCTGACCCTGCCGCCGAAGATCATGAGTCTGATCATCTTTGTGATCGTCTCGGGCTACGCCCTGTCGTACATCTTCAACCGTCCCTTTCGCAGCAACAGCCGGGTAGTCGATACCCTGTTCCTGATGCTGGGCGGCTATATCAGCGGCACCTCGCTGATCGGCGCGCCATTGATCATTGCGGTGGCGGCGCAGCATGTTGCGCGCGAAAAACTGCGCGACACGCTGTTCGTACTCTGGTTCGTGCTGGTTTCGATCAAGATGGCCGCATTTGTCTGGGCCGGCGTAGATCTGCAACTGATCCATCATCTCTGGCTGCTGCCCTGCGTGACCGTTGGCCACCTGATCGGCCTGCGCTTTCATAACCGCATGCTGCACAACGACAGCGGCCAGTTCTTCCGCGTGCTCGGCGTAACCCTGCTGGTGACCAGCGCCGTGGGGCTGGGCAAGGTTTTCATGACCTGACAGGCAATCAGGGTCTATGCTTGGGTGCAGCAAACAAGGAGAGACACCCATGCATGGACTGACCCTGTACAGCAATCCGCAATCACGCGGCCGCCTCGTACACTGGATGCTTGAAGAACTGCAGATGCCGTATGAAACCGTCTGGATCGACTACGGCGACGAGATGAAAAGCGCGCACTATCGCGCCATCAACCCGATGGGCAAGGTGCCTGCGCTGATGCACGGTGACCTGCTGATCACCGAATGTGCCGCCATCTGCGCCTATCTGGCCGACCGCTTCCCCCGCACCCAACTGGCGCCGCCGGTCGACGACCCGCGCCGCGCCGCCTACCTGCGCTGGTTGTTCTTTGCCGCCGGTCCGCTGGAGCAGGCCATCACCGCCCGCAAACTTGACTGGGAGGTGCCGGAGGGACGCGAGCGCATGGTCGGCTTCGGCAGCTTTGAAGACACCCTGGCCACCGTGCAGCAGGCGCTGCTGGGCGGCCCCTGGCTGTGCGGCAACCACTTCACCGCCGCCGACCTCTACCTGGCAGCGCAGCTAGGCTGGGCGATGAGCGAGGGCATCGTGCCCGAGCGTCCGGGCTTTGCCGAGTTTGTGGCGACCGCCTTTGAGCGCCCGGCGGCCATCCGGGCAAAGGCCTTTAACGATCAATACATGACCGGCAGGTAGGGTCTGTTGCCGTTTCGTTCACCCGCCTGCCGAAAAATGGCCCCGGCCCTGCGGGTGGGGCCGCCGAGGTTGCGCCGGTAAAGCCGCCACTCGGCGTCGCTCGTCGCTCACGTGGAATGACCACAAAAACGTCGGCAGCGTTTTTGCGCACCAGCCCCGAAGGGGTGAAGCGCAGGGATGTGCTGAACAGCCTACGCTTCTCGCTCCTTGATTGGCGGCTTTACAGGCTGCAACAGGAGGGTGAACGAAACGTCAACAGACCCTCACGCCCCTGCGGGTCAAAACAGACGGTTCAGACCGTCCAGTGCCGCGACACGATAGGCTTCGGCCATGGTCGGGTAATTGAAGGTAGTGTTGACGAAGTAGTTCATGGTGTTGGCGCCATCTTTCTGGTTCATGATGGCCTGACCAATGTGCACAATCTCCGCCGCCTGGTCACCAAAGCAGTGAATACCAAGCACTTCCAGGGTTTCGCGGTGGAACAGAATCTTCAGCAGGCCAACCGGCTCACCACTGATCTGCGCCCGGGCAATGCTCTTGAAGAACGCCTGACCGATCTCGTAGGGCACGCGGGCCTCTGTGAGTTCGCGCTCGGTCTTGCCCAGCGAGCTGATCTCCGGAATCGTGTAGATGCCGGTCGGCACGTCATCAACAAAGCGCCAGGCATCGTTGCTGACAATATTGCCGGCCGCCGAACGCCCTTGGTCAAACGCAGCACTGGCCAGGCTCGGCCAGCCAATCACGTCGCCCACGGCGTAGATGTTCGGCACACTGGTACGGTAGTTCTCATCCACCTCAAGCTGACCGCGACCATTGGGATGCAGGCCAACGTTCTCCAGCCCCAGGCCATCGGTGTTGCCGGTCCGCCCATTACACCAGAGCAGCGCGTCAGCCTTCAGACGCTTGCCTGACTTAAGCTGCAGCACCACACCGCGACCATCGACACCCTCAATCTTCTCGTATTCCTCGTTATGCCGGATCAGCACGCTGCTGTTACGCAGGTGGTAGCTCAGCGCGTCGGAGATCTCGTCGTCCAGGAAGCTGAGCAGCCGGTCACGGGTATCGATCAGATCAACCTTCACGCCAAGACCACAGAAAATCGACGCATATTCACAGCCGATGACACCAGCGCCGTAGATAATCAGCGTGCGTGGCGTGTGGTTGAGCTTGAGAATGGTGTCGCTGTCGTAGATACGCGGGTGGCTAAAATTGACGTCTGCGGGGCGATACGGACGCGAACCGGTCGCGATAATCACTTCTTTGGCCATCAGCTTGTCGACAGCACCTGAGCCGTCGACCACCTCAAGCGTGTGCTCATCGGCAAAGCTACCCTTGCCGAAGAACACGTCTACCCGGTTGCGCGCGTAATAACTGGTACGCGAGGCAACCTGCTTGCCCATCACTTTCTCGGCGCTGCGCAGAACGTCCGGGAAAGAGAACCAGCGCGGATCGCCAATCTGACGGAACATCGGGTTGGTGTTGAACTGGATAATCTGCTTGACCGAGTAACGCAACGCCTTGGACGGAATGGTCCCCAGGTGAGTGCAGTTGCCGCCAACTTCCTTGCGCTCCTCCACGACGGCCACCTTGCGACCGTGCTTGGCGGCATTCATCGCCGCCCCTTCACCCGCCGGGCCAGAGCCCAGCACCACTACGTCGTAGTTGTATACGGCCATTCGGTATTCCTTGTTTCAACAGGCAATTCAGAGTGCCACGCAGGGCGATGGAGCCCTAGTCGACCTTGGTCGCGTCGTGAGCGAGATCGGTGCGCGGGCGCTGGACGACGCCGGCGTTGGCGCTCGCCTCTTCGCACTTGGTGGTGTCACCACCACAGATACCACAGGCCTTGTCGACGCCAACGGCGCCGATGCCGCCACAGGAGCCGGCAATCGGCTTGCGGCCCATCATTACGCCGACCGCCATGCCGGCGAACAGCAGCAGCATCAGGGCAAACGCCAGAAGCCAAACCATGAGTTACTCCTCGCCCTCAATCAGGGCATTGAAGCGTGGGGTGGCGCGAGACTCAAACACGTCGCCCGCACGCACTACAAAAAACGCTGGAATCTGATGACTGACAGCATAGTCCCAGCCAGCCTCCTCTCCCATGATCATCAGCACCGTAGACAGGCCATCGGCGCGAGTGGCCGAGTCATCCAGCACCGTCACCGCAGCCAGCCGGTGCATCACAGGGCGACCGGTCCGGGCATCGAACGTATGGGAATAACGCTGCCCATCCAGTTCGAAATAATTGCGATAATCGCCCGAGGTCGACACCGACTCACCGTCCAGCGCCAGAATAATCTGAGCCACGCGATTGTCATCCCGCGGTTCTTCGACGGCGATACGCCACGGCCGGTCACCAGGTTTGCGACCTACCGCCTTCAGCTCGCCGGTAATCTCCACCATATAACTTTTGATGCCGTAGTGCTCGAGTCGTTCAGCCACCCGGTCCACCATGTAGCCGGCGCCGATACTGCTGAAATCAACCGTCAACGGCACATCTTTGCACAGCTGACCATCGTCGATGTGCAGATGCTGCTGGCCAACTTGAGCCATAGCCTGCTCGAGCAGCTCCTGATCAGGCACCGTCTGCAGCTGCGGGTCGCCATGAAACCCCCAGAGCTTGAGCAGGGGCGCCACGGTCACATCGAACGCACCATCGCTCTCGGCACTCAGGCGATCGGACTGTTCCATCATGGTCAGGACGGATTCCGGCATGTCCATACAGGTCCCTGCCGGCGCGGCATTGAACTGTGCCAGCGTCGAGTCGGAACGCCAGGTGGACACCTCGGCGTCGAAGCGCGCCAGCATGCCGTCTATATCGGCCTGCAGCGCCTCTGTGTCCGGCGCATCATCGACCGGCACCCACTTGATCGAATAGGTGCTGCCCATGGTGGCGCCGTACATTTCGGAAACCGGGTCTACAGAATTGAAACAGCCCGTTAGGGCTGTTGCCAGAGCAACAGCAATAACGGGCCGGATAACGCTCAGGCGCATGTACTAACCGCCGAAGTCGTCGAGCAGGATATTCTCGGGTTCAACACCAAGGTCCTGCAGCATCTTGATCACGGATGCGTTCATCATCGGCGGTCCACACATGTAGAACTCGCAATCTTCAGGAGCCGGATGGTCCTTCAGGTAGTTCTCGAACAACACATTGTGGATAAAGCCTGTGGGGCCTTCCCAGTTGTCTTCCGGCAGTGGATCGGACAGCGCCAGATGCCACTGGAAGTTGTCGTTCTCGGCCGCCAGTTGATCGTACTCTTCAACATAGAAGGCCTCACGCAGCGAGCGTGCACCGTACCAGAAGCTCATCTTGCGCTTGGAGTTCAGGCGCTTAAGCTGGTCGAAGATGTGCGAGCGCATGGGAGCCATACCGGCACCACCACCGATGAAGACCATCTCGGCGTCGGTGTCCTTGGC
>CEQT01028130.1_pt1 | contig 35307 bp, 31 predicted proteins | sample 530951 | NCBI WGS metagenome assembly CEQT01 (sample SAMEA2621132, study PRJEB7988) | marine metagenome | biome: marine biome (ENVO:00000447); feature: surface water layer (ENVO:00002042); material: "saline water (ENVO:00002010), including plankton (ENVO:xxxxxxxx)" | depth 5 m
TTTGAGCCAATCAATGTCCCGATAGCAACTCCTTGGCTCTTACGAACTGCGACCATTGCCACAGTTAATTCTGGTAATGAAGTGCCGAGGCCTGACATTGTTGAGCCAACAATTGCATGAGGGACGTCTAACTTGTAAGCAATGTCGCAAGCATACCTGATCAATTCGTTAGCGGAGTACACAGCAAATGTAAGACCAAGTATAACCATCACCATATATGCAGTTCCAGTCCAACTGAAATCCTTAGTTTTGATTTCAGTGACTATTTTTTTCTCATCTTCACGAATCTTTTCTGTATCATTTAATAACCAAACAAGATACAGACAATATATCAAACAAAGGATTAATCCTTCCAGTCTAGATAAGCCACCTCCTTGCCAAAGCAATGCGGTCAGGACAAATAATGAGAGTAGCATTAACAACCCATCTCTTCTCAACCATGCTGGTCTAATTTCTAATGGCTTATACGCAACAACTATTCCCAAAACTAGAGTAATCTGTACTAATACTGAACCGTAGATGTTTCCTACTGCGAGGTCCATGTATGCTGGATCTGAGCCTGAAGATGCTGAGGCCGATGCAGTTACCAAGATTTCAGGCAGGGAAGTACCAATACTTACGATAGTTAAACCGATTACAACCTCGGCAATTCCAGCACGCCTAGCAAGACCTTTTGCACCTTCAACAAAAAAATCAGCAGAGGTAATCAATAAAGCGATTGCAATGATGATTAAAAGCAATAAAATTCCAATATTGGTCCAATCATTTTTCGCAGTGATACTCCCTAAAGTAGCCAGAGTTACGAAAAGAGCGAAAGAAATTAGTAAGGCGTTCCATTGAAGCAACTCCCCAATACCCAGACGATTGGGAGCCTCCGCCATAGCATGGGACACTTGCGACTCCTCTTTGATGCTTACCTTGATTCAGTAAACAAGTTGCAACAAATAAATGCAATCACATTTTGCAATTACTAGAATATATGGCGAATTGCTTGAAGCACATGGTTAACATCCGGAATAGTATGATTCTCTAAGTGCGGAGCGAACGGAACAGGAGTATCCAATGCGCCAATAACAATCGGGACCGATTCAAGCGAATAGAAGGTCTCCTCAAGTATCCTAGATTGCATTGAGTGTCCTATACCGCCAAACCACTGACCCTCTTGGAGTATTACGAGTCTACCTGTTTTCCGAACGCTAGTTACACATGTTGCAGCATCGAAAGGTATCAAGGTTCTAACATCTATAATTTCGACTTCAATATCATCCTTGGAAAGTTCATCTGCTGCTAATTTGGCAACGTGGAGCATTGCACCCCACGTTACAAGTGTTACATCTCTGCCACCACGGATTACTGCCGACTTACCAAGCTTAAATTTGGAGTTTGATGAAATCGCTTCTTTGACTGGCTCAGTATTTACATTTTGATTTATATTCTGACCCCATCCAGTCATACCTCCTCTAAGTCCATACAACCCAATGTGTTCTAGGAACAATACTGGGTCGTCCAAATTTGCAGATTCCATAAGCAAATCATAAGCATCCTGAGGAGTCCCTGGAGCAACTACTACCAAACCGGGGTCGTTTGCATACCATGATTCAATCATATTTGCGTGGAAGGGACCACTGCGAGTTCTTGCTCCGAGAGGTATCCTAACCGTGAGTGGTACGTTAGCACCCCATCTCCACCTCAACATTGCAGCGTTATTGATTAGAGCATTATGCGCTAAAGCTGCAAATCCACCAAATTGAATTTCTGCTATCGGCCGCATACCAGAAAGTGCTGCTCCAGTGGCTGAATGGATAATCACTGCCTCGCAAAGAGGCATGTCGAGTAATTTGTCTTGATGGCCATTAGCCTTTAGAGGAATATTCATTCCAAAGGCTCCGGCAACCTCCATATCCTCGCCCATAAACAGAGTAGATTCCCCATAATTTTCAGCGATATCACACATGGCCTGCTGAATTGCCCTTGAATAGGTCCACCCTCCGCTTTGGACATAATTTAGGGATGTTTCACCAATTTGTAATGTTGATTCTTCAACAACATCCACAGTTTTACCAGTTATTCTGTTTAGATGGTCAATGTGAGTATCAGCATCGTGAAGCGAGGTAACACCTTTTGTGATGGTTTGTGGATCTGCCCACTCCATCGCTTCAACTTCCTTTCTAGCATTGTCTAAAAGTTCATTTTCCTCGGTTTCCATTTCTATTATTTCGTCTTCAGAAATCCCAAATGAAAGCATTAGTTTGCGGTGAGTTGGAATAGGATCTTTGGCTTCCCAGTATGACAACAAATCACGATCGACATACCCTGGGGGCGTGCCAGATTGCGAGCCAAGATAGAGGTCATCGTGGTGGTGCGCATGGCCACAACCTCTCATCGTCTCTACATGAATTAAGGTAGGGCCACCCCCGTTAAGCGAAAATTCTCTTGCACATGCAACGGATGAGTACCAGGATGCCGGATCTGAGCCATCAATAGTCCACGAAGGCATACCCATAGCAACTCCTTTATCTGCCCACAATTCTACGTTTGATTGATTCACTGGAGGTGTGTCCAGTGCAATTTGATTATTTTGCAGAATGTAAGTAATTGGTAGACCTCTTGTTGCTGCGAGATTCAATGCCTCCCACCATTCACCTGAAGATGATGATCCCTCACCAATACAGGCAACATGGAACCTATTCAAACCTAATTTAAGGGAAGACAGAGCCATCCCCGTCATCGTTACACTAGCAATTGGTAATGGCGCAGTTGGAGGTAAGACTCCTCTATGGAAACATCCAACGTGTAGGTCTCTTCCACCGGAACCATCTATACCTCCATTCATGATTGAGCCTTTTTTACCCATTTGAGCAGCAATCAAGTCGGTCGGTGTGTCTCCCATTGCCATACACAAACCAATATCTCTAATCATAGGAGCTATGTAATCACCATGATAATCCTCATCAGGACTATTATTTGGGAATCTATTCAATGCTGTTGCAACCGCTACACAGCCTTCCTGCCAAGTAGATCGAAACCCTTTACCACCAAATTTTTCACCATCTGGGGTTTCCATTCCGACCGTAAATATGTCTTTTAGGTGATTATCAAGATTCCTTGTTCTGGTCATCATTCTCTGCCATTCCTTTCGCTGGTCAATTGTGACAGCCATGTAATGAGCAAGCCGTCTCAGGCACAGCTTGATGTCGATTAGAAATCTTTGAGATCTCCTTTCCAGATGAGTGGCTGAGTCTCTTCTAGGGATTACCTCTCCTTTGGTGAGACCCTTCACAGTAGTTCTGCCTGTCAAACCTTGTGAAAGAGCATCAACGAATCGATTTGAGAATTCATGCCATTGTTCGCCATCAAAAGATTGCTCATCACGATGGACGAATTCCCACACTGCGGAGATGAGTTGAAGGTGGCCATCATGTCTCTCTGCTGCAAATCTCAAAATTTCAGATTTAGCAGCTTCAGCTGGAAGTGGATTTGGAAATGTTAGGGGACTTTGTGGGTTCCAATCTTTTCCCCGTATTGGGGGCATCTGCCCTTGCGCCATACTCCTACCCGCTTCTCCGAGGAAGGCTTTTCTTATCAGCCATGCCATTAGATTACTCTTCAGGTTTGATGCGCTTCGACATCTCTGATTCGTAACATTCTGCTAACATCTTCCTGTTACCCAGCGTTATTAGTAATCCTGCAAACATCGGTATTGCTAGGATTCCTAATGTAATGCCCCAGGAGTTGGTGGCATCATAAACGGGCCCGATAACCATCGGACCAACAATTGTTCCAGCAGCCCATGCTGTTCCAAACGCTCCAAATGCCAATCCTGCACCTCCTTTTCCATATACTTGTGAAGTCGCTGTATCAACCATAGGCAACATTGGAACTTGAGCAGCTGATATTGCGAACTGGAATATACCTAAAATCACAATAATGCAATATGCAGCAAGAGCAGAGTCACTTATTGTGTATGCAACATATCCCGCAGCGAGCATAGCTGCTGTGACTATGTACCAGCCAAAAATCATGTATCTTACTGGCCCATTTCTGTCAACAAGAGTTCCCCATATCCAGCCACCCAATCCTTGAGCTACAACCATAACAAGCAAAACTGCTCCAATCCATGCAGCATTTAGCCCAAGGCTTTCCTCAAGATACAATGGCACTCCTGCCTCCAATGCACCAGTTGCTAGTGTGGTCATCATTACCAAAAGTCCAATTCTAAACAAAACTGGGTTTTGGATGAACACTCTTAGAGGAACTGAACCCTGGGCTGGTTCACCACCAACTCCCAATTCTTTGGTCGTGACATAAACCAGTGGAATTATTGCTGCTGTAATTAATGATAGCCCAATAAATGCGTATGGTGGACCTATGGTGTAGGCCACGCCCCCAATTACTGGTCCTAAGAGACCTCCAATTGTTGCCATAGCAATTAGCTTCCCAGAAATTTCTCCGAATTTAGTTGGCCATATAGTACTAGCCGCTGCAAAGCCTGCAGTCAAAATAGCGGCACCTGATGCTCCGTGAATTAATCTTGCAATAGCCAAAATTACGAATCCATCTACGAATGTAACCTCCATTGCAGCCAGGTAAAGTAGGGAAGCAATTGTTAGCGAAAACAACGAGAATAAGATGGTCCTTCCTGCTCCCAATCTATCTGTTAGCCTACCGGTTTTTGGACCAAGTAAGAATAACGGAACAGCCCAAAGAGAGACTAAGAGAGTTGCTTCTGTATTACTTAAATCAAATTCTTGTTTCCATGAAGGAAGGATTGGAACAATAAAGGCATAACCAAGAAAGTCAACAAGAAAAGCAAATGAAAGGGCCCAAAATGCCCATCGCTTATCTCTCTCGTTCATTCTTCTTCCCCATCTTCAGGTAATGATGATAAAACATCACCAAGCATCTCTGTCAAATCTTCAATCCTTGTTCTCAGTGTGAGATCTTGGACATTACCAGGTTTCCCTATATCCCACATTAATTCATGCGCAGTTTCAGTAACAAGCCTCGTGAACTTCAGTACTTCGGGATCGATAACAACCTGTTCCTCATTAGGCAGAATTGTGATGAGTTCTGGTTTCTCATCCAGAATATCATCCATAATCCCCTCGATATCACCTGCAATATCATCAGCTTGGTCTTGAAGAATATCTTCCATTGAGGAACTAATCTTTTTCTTTTTAGTAGTAGAACCCAATTTCTCACTTTTCTTCAACTTTGGTAAATCGGTAATCGGCTTATTATTCTCTTCGCCTTCAATATCAATATCGCTAACTATGGAATTAAGGGCGAGTCTTAACATGTTTGACATTAAATTTGGATCTATTTCATGTTCGATGTCTATTCCTTCTTCTCCCAGTTGCGCTAAAATTTCGTTTATGAAATCAACATTGATTTTTTCAGGAGTTACTATTCCTTTGAGCATAGGTAATGCCCACTTACCGTCATTCATCACCATAGAAACGTCAAACGTTCCGCTTCTTCCACTACCTGCTGCATCAGAGACTTCGGCAGGAGGTGGTACAAACTGCTTCTTAGAATGTTTTTCTAACTGTGAGAGAAGTTTCTTCATATCAACCGGTTTTGATATAACCTCACTAACTCCTGCTCTTGCGGCAGAAATGAGGTATTCCTCGGCTGTATTTCTAGATAGGATTACTATTCGACATTTGAATGCAAACTCCGGATCTGACATGAGCCTTTGAGAAGCATCTATTGCATCCCCTGATTTCCACTCTCCATCGAATAAAACGACCTCGGGCATTGTCGCAAGTGCTGTACCCTCTGCTTGCCTTAAGGTGCCTGCTCTCGTAACTTCATACCCCGCACGCTCTAGAGTTGTAGCGAGAAGTTTACGCCGACCCTCGTTTTCGTCGGCTACGATAAGTTTCGGCACAATTCACTGCCTGACAATAATGAATTTGAAGGTTGACCAAGATATAGCCTTTCTAGCCTTGAATTATATCGTCTGGACTCGATTCAGCCCAACCGATAATACCATCTTTGAGATTATACATTTTTTCTCCATCATAACCTGCATTAATCAATTGCATAATCGCTATTTGAGACCTCATTCCGGAACGACAATGAACCAAAATATCTCTATCTTTTGGGATTTTTGAAATTGAGGATAATATTTCATCATGGGGACACATGTATTCAGCTAATGATATCCTGGCAACTTCCCATTCATTGTAAGATCTAACATCAATGAAATATGGATTCCAGCCATCTGCAATCTTTTTTTTCGCATCAAGTGATGTGATTTGGCTGAACATTAAGTCATTCTGTGAGGCCTCATCTTTTTGAACATGTCCCCCTGCTAATTTCTCAAAGTTTAGAATTTTCTGTTCTGAATTAAGAACATTGTAAACAAGTAATTTCCCGCTTAAAGGCAGACCAATACCTGTAATTATCTTGATAACCTCGCTTGCTTGTAAACACCCGATCAATCCTGTAATTGCTCCAAAAACACCGGCTTCGCTACAAGAAGGAATCAACTCAGTAGGTGGAGGACTAGGAAATAAGTCTCTGTAAAATGGGCCTCCTTTGTAATTGAAAACAGAGACCTGGCCTTCAAATCTGTAGACTGAACCATACACCCATGGTATGTTCAATTCTCTGCAAGTATCATCAATAAGGTAACGAGTATCCAAGTTATCAGTTCCATCTACGACCAAATGATGTCCCGAAATTATCTCTTGAGCATTATCTTTGCCTAGCCTAATTATGTGAGAAGTTACTGAAATGTTAGGATCTAGGGATTTTATGAACTTCTCCGCTGATTTCGCTTTGAATTTCCCTACTTCAGAGGTCTTGTGGATAGTCTGCCTTTGCAGATTTGAGAGACTGATTTTATCGTCATCTATGATTGTTAATTGGCCAACACCTGCGGCTGCAAGATACTGTATTATTGGGCTGCCAAGACCGCCTGCTCCAATGCAGATAATTTTGGATTTAGATATCTTTGATTGGCCTTCAACACCAACCTGAGGAAGAAGTATGTGCCTTGAATGGCGCTCAATGTCTACCATCAAGATTCCTCAGTGAACATTATCTTCCAACCAACGCTCACAATCTATTGCTGCTTGACAACCAAGCCCTGCGGCAGTAATTGCTTGTTTGTATCTAGTGTCAACAACATCACCTGCTGCAAACACACCGGGAACACTGGTCATTGTATGCTCACTGTGTAAAAGATAGCCTTCATCATCTGTGTCAAGCTGACCATCAAGGAAGCCGGTTATCGGCTTGTGACCGATAGCAATGAACGCTCCTGTTACTGCGATATCTTCAGTGGTGCCGTCACGGGGGTCTTCAAGAATAGCTCCGGTTAATCCTGAATCATCTGATAGCCATTGCTTCACTTGTCTGAAGGTTTTTATCTCTATTTTTTCATGGTTAGCAGCTCTCTCATACATTACCTGTGATGCTCTGAAAACATCTCTCCTATGGACTAAGGTTACCTTTGAAGCAAAGCGCGTCAAAAATGTCGCCTCCTCCATTGCTGAATCTCCACCGCCGACAACTAGAATTTCTTCATCTTTGAAAAATGCACCATCACAAGTAGCACAAGTTGAGATTCCTCTTCCTTTTTGCGCTTCTTCTCCTTCAGCACCTAGCCATATTGACTCAGCACCGGTTGACACTATGATTGAGTGAGTTAGGTATTCCTCACCTTCAGAATAGACTTTGAAAGGTCTGTTTGAAAGATCTACTCGCTCAACATTCCTATCCTGGACTTCCAAACCAAACCTTTCCGCTTGCTCTCTCAGATGCATCATCATCTCAGGTCCTCCAATTCCTTGGGGGTATCCTGGAAAGTTTTCAACGTCGCTAGTGAGCATCAGTTGGCCCCCCGACATATATCCTGCAAACATAAGAGGCTCTAACATGGCTCTAGAAGTGTATAGCCCAGCAGTATAACCCGCAGGCCCACTACCAATTATTATCACATTACGAATTGAACCGCTCATAGTTCCTTCTAAAGCGATGACCATATTCAACATTTTCTCTTAAAATTCATCAATTGGCTAAGGGTGGACGGAATATGGATGTCATATCGCATTGGCTATGGAGCTTGGCGCTGACCAGAAAGAAAATTTCATGGAAGGTAAGCGGGTCAATGGGCGTATTACCGGATTTATTGGCTTTCGTTCCTGCCTCAATTTACAGAGCAGTTAACGGAATACCAAGAACTAGAGTAGATGATGACACAGTCACTCAAGACATGCCTTTTGCTTGGGAAATATATCAGTGGACACACTCTTTTGCAATTGTTGCATTCCTGTATTGTTGCGGGTGGTATTTTTTTGAGAAAAAGGGTTATGAAAATTCAAAATACATGGCATGGATTTTTGTTTTGCCGTGGCTTTTCCACATACTCATTGACATACCAGGACACACTGCTAAATTCTTCCCCACTCCGATTTTTCATCCGTTCAGTGACCTGATGTTTGATGGAGTTCGCTGGAGTACGTGGTGGCTCTGGTTCCCTCAGTTATTTGTCCTGCTAGGAATTTGGTTCGTTATTCTCAAGAGAGAGAACCACATTATAGTGCGACCTAGAGCATGGATGAAATAGCTGAGATTGCAGCCCTAGCATGAGGCTCCATCCTTGGTGGAATATGCTCCGGTTCTGCACCAGGGCCAATGATTCCTAACCCTATTGGTTTGTTGGTTTCTAGTTGCAAATCGATTATTGAACGCATGACTGCTTGACCCATCGCAAGTCCGTGTTGTGTGCTACCTTTTTCGATAATTCCCAAACATGCAGCAGCATCTATGTCATCCCTGTAAATGTGTCTTGATAGCGCTAGTGGAACTTCCATTGCACCAGGAACCCATATCACATCAACAATCTCAAGAGATTCTTTTGATGCTTGATCGACAGCCATTTCGAGCATCTTCTCGATTTCTTTTTTGTGATAGCTTCCGCAAATAACTACGATTTTATTCATCTTCTTGCCTCCAAAATTCTCTCAACTGTTGAAACAATCGTCTGAGTCATTGAATCTACCTCAATATTAACTGAATCACCAACCGACTTTTCGCCAATTGTTGTTACTGAGAGAGTTTCTGGTATTAAGTGTAAATCAAATCCAGTATCACTCAGTTGTCCCACTGTCAGTGATATACCGTCGATAGCCAAATAGCCCTTTTCTTGGACATAATTCATTATCTTTCGTGAGCATTTTATGTGCAGATCAACGAAATCTTCTCCTTTTGTTTTCTTTGAGATTAATCCCATGTCCATTATATGTCCTGACAAGAGATGACCTCCTAATTCATCACCCATCTTCAGTGCCCTCTCTAGATTGACTAAGTCTCCGGAAACCCTATTGCCAAGGGTAGTCAACTTTAGTGTTTCAGGAATCACATCGAACGAAATCTTGGGAGGGGTAATATCAACAACGGTAAGACATACTCCGTCTATTGATACTGAAGCACCAATCTGCAAACCATCGATTGAAACATCTAGAAAATCTATTACAATCCGCCTAACATCTTGCCCTTCTATTGCTGCAATTTTTCCCACACCTGCAACAATACCTGTGAACATAATTCTCCCTCAATTTTAATTCGGTCTTGACCTTTCAAGTATTTTTGCAATTATTTTTCTGGTCCCGTCTAAGTCATCCGTTAAACCTTCAACTCTGGTTACCTTGATATTTCCGAATCCATTATTTGCTAAATAAGAGCGTATTTTTTCTTCAGCATGTTCTTGGTCGTATCCAAGAGCAATAATGTCAGGTTTAACTCTGGGGAGGATATCAAAAATTGGAACATCGGGTGAGTTACCAACCACTGCCTCATCGACGGGTTTTAGCCCCTCTACCATTCTCCTCCTGAGGTCTTGTCCAGTCACTGGCTCGTGTTTGCGCTTTCTAACAGTATCATCGTGTGCAACAACAACGGTCAAAAAGTCACCCAAAGATTTGGCCTGTTCAAGATAATGTAGATGACCTGCGTGCAGTAAATCGAAGACTCCCACCGCCATTATTCGTTTCACATAAATCACCTCATAGACCAAACAATTAGAGATTTAGGGCGTTAATTAACTCCTCACCGGTTACAAAAGGAATATTTCTCTCCGCAGCCCATTTTCTCGCGTCTTCAACAGGGAGAGCAAGATCACCATCCGGTTGTAGCATTTCTGCTCCTATAACAACTGGTGTCATGCCAGATAACCTTGCTAGGCCAACTGCCAATTCAGTATGGCCTTGCCTTCTGGAAAGGCCACCCTCAGATTCCCTGCATACAGGAATGTGTCCAGGCGTTCTAAATTCTATTCCAAGACGTTCCATCGCATTATCTTCTTCTTTCAGTTCTGAATATAATTCTGCGAATCTCCTTGTTGTCAGTGCTCGATCTCTGTCGGTTATCCCTGTGAAAGTATCCCTGTGGTTCAAAGATAGTGTAAAAGCGCTGCGTGTATCATATTGCAGGTCATCTGTTTGCAAATGACTCAATACAGGATGCTGTTGCATCAACTTTTCATCCATGTGCAAGTCTTGGAGATAAGGTAACTGAAATCTCTCACCTACTTCATGACCTATTGCCAAGAATAGAAGCCCTCCACAATCAAATCGAAGTTGTCTCATAGTAGCTGGTTTAGCGCATTCCCCGGGAAATAACAAGTCTGTCTCACCCTCTCTATTTTCTGCGTCGAAAAGGCAAACTGGATTTCCTGCGCGGAACGCCTCGACCGCCGCCTTTAGATGTGGCTCCATGAACGGTGGGAAAAGTTATCTCAAATGAACCCAACCCCTACCTATTCAACACTAAATTTGACCATTTTACGGAAAGGGGTTAACATAGGACAGCCCTTCGGCCTGTTCTGCGGGGAGTGGGAAATGCCGGTTAAATTGGGTCCAGCGGGAGTTCCTCTGTCATGTAAAGGGCGAACAATCGTTGAAGGTATGGACGATATAATCTCTCTAGGATTAGAGACAATGGAAGTTCAAACCGTACGTATGGTCGCACCTCAGCACTTTGAACAATATTGGCAAGCAGGTGTTCTTGCACATAAAACTGGTTTTGAAATGAACATACACGGACCATACTATGCAGAACTTCTTGGAGATCGATTACAAAGAAACAGAAGCTTGGCGAAGGTTGAGGCGGCTTTGCAGGCTGCAAAAACAATCAACGCAAGACATGTCACTCTGCATACCGGCCATTATGGAGAGTTAGGCAGAGGACAGGCTGCCAACGAACAGGTTGCTAGTGTTTTCAAAGGAATTGTCAAGCGTATTCACGAAATCTGGCAAGATGATGACGATGAATATCCAGTATTCCCTTGGCTGAAAGATGGTAGCCCCGCAAAAATCGGTGTGGAAAATAGCGGAAGGCAAGAACTGTGGGGTAGTTTGGAGGAGATACTTGAGGTCGTAAATCACGTTGAAGGGACTATTCCTGTTCTTAATCTTGCACACATTCATGCAAGAGGGCATGGACGATTGAGAACTTCTGAAGATTATGGAGAACTCTTCGACCAAGTTAGAGAATCTATCGGAACCAAAGAATTCTATTGTCACTTTTCGGGTGTGGAACATAGAATGGGTAATGCAACCCATTACACTCAAATAAAGAAATCAGACCTTAATTTTGAGCCTTTGGCAGAATTCATCATTGAAGAAGGCTCATGGCTAGATATGACCATAATCTCAGACTCCCCACTCCTAGAGCATGACGCCATGTATATGGTTCAAAATATCGAAAGAGCACGGCACAGGCAACTAGAGAGAAAGGCAAGAGAGGATCGAAGGAGAGCACTCGCCGCTCAGGCCAATATGTCATCAGAAGAAATAGCAGCACAGGAAGCTCAAATTGCGGCTGCTAGGGCAAAGGATGCCCTCGCTGGCTCACAACCTAAGGAAGATGAAAAGGATAAGGCTGAAACTCCAACAGAAGCTGAAAAACCCGCAGCAAAGGAAACTACGAAGAAAACAGAAGAGGACAACGATGACCTCTTTGACATAGAGGAAGACGACGAAGACTTGTTCTGAAATGAGTTGGAGTGTATGAAATTACCAATCCTGTATTCTTTTCGAAGATGTCCGTATGCAATGAGAGCCAGGATGTCGATTATTCGTAGTGGTTTTGAAGTCGAGCATAGAGAAGTCATATTACGAGATAGGCCAGACCATATGATGGAGATTTCACCAAAGGGTACTGTTCCAGTCCTACAATTAACTGACGGGAGAGTTATTGAGGAAAGCCTAGAGATCATGGAATACGTTAGACCATGGAAACTAACCTCTGAAGAAAGAAAATGGATAAACCGCAACGATAATGAGTTCAAATTTCATTTAGACCGGTATAAGTATCCAAACAGGTATGAGAATGCTGACCATATACTACACAGAGAGATGGCTTGTAAATTTCTAAGCGATATTGATTCAGATATACCTAGTGGTAACCTCAGTGATGCGATTTTTCCGTTTGTCAGACAATTTGCTAACCACGACAGAACATGGTTTGATTCTCAAAACTGGAACAATGTGCATCAATGGTTAGATGCCAACCTATCAAGTGTAGAATTCAAAGAATGTATGACTAAATACCCTCAGTGGATACAAGAGTAGGCTTGTTGAATAATTTACTGCCTACAACCTTGTCAAATAATATCACCAGAATAATGAATAATATTTGGAGCAATGCAAAAAATACATTCCAGGTCAAACTAAACATAAGCCTTGGATATTTTGGAGAGTAAGCCAAAATTGACACACAACCTAAAATTATCAACATCTGGGAGATAAGATAAGGTCTTGGAGAAAACTCTTCTTCCACTATTCTATACAATATCATGCATGAGGAGATAATTATTGGACTAGATGCCATAAATATCATCCATAATAACGGAGGATTTTCCCTGAATCCAACATAACCTCCTCTTACAAGTACTGAACCAGGATCTAATTCCCTGGGGTGTGGACACAATCCCTCAAAACACGTCTGTAACCCGTTTACTTGGCCCAGTAATGTCCACCAAAGTATCCAAATTACCCATGGAAATACTGCCATTGACAAAATAAATCTTGGATTGTAAAATGATTTTTCGGTATCCATGTTATTATGGAAATATTTCCAAATTTTGTTGCAACAGGACAGAATAATTACTGTTACAAATGCAGCCCAGGCGCCCCACGTAAGAGCCATTTGCATTGAAAGGGCAAGGAAACTATACCTGAATGCATTCAATGCGTTCGACTTTATTTTACTAAAAATCGCAAAAAGATAAAACACACCTATTGCACTAATTAGTAACCAATCAATTATGGAATTTGATAACCATACTGCAATTAAACAGGTGTTAAGGCAAATTGCAAATTTTAATGATTCAGCATATTTGGATTTGTTTGAGATAGTCTTACCATGAACCACAAATACTGCAACTCCTGAAGATATGCAAAGCAATATTGCTGACAACGTAAGAGTAACGAGGTTTTCAGGCCAACCGATTTTTACAGCTTCCAAAACATAATTTTCGCCTAAAATTCTTCTATGGACGAAAAGGACTGCATACAAACAAAGTGTAAACATTGCATATACCGGGAGTTTCTCCAAATCGGTTGCATCCCGTCTTAGGTTACGTATAATGATTGACAATAAGATGAATATTAATGGAATCAATGCAAACCATAGCCTAATACTTCCAAATGTAAATGCAAGTAAAGCAACACCCCATATTATCACGAGGTTTGAATCATGTGTTCCAACTTTTGCCCTCTTTGAAACAATTGGTTGCTCATTAGACATATGATTTCGATTATTCAAATCCGTTCCAAAACCAGAATTGATCGAGAACACCAAAGAGTATGACAATAGCATAGACACTACTACCTGAGTAAGAGATTGTAGTAGGAGGAGTAACGATATTGATAGTATTACCCAAAACTTGTAATTGTAGGTTAAAAAACTCATAATTGCTTTGATTTTTGAATCGTTGACTTTAGGATTTAGACCAGACGTTTGAAGTGAGTAGCCGACTAAGAAAACTGCACAAAGTCCTCCTATTGCCCTGGGTATCATTGCTGAATAAGACAGGAAGTTATGGCTCATCAGGAATAAGGAGACTATTACTCCAAAACCAAGTAGCAGATTCCAATTTTCATGAACATATTTGAAATTTAACCCGCTAGCGAGTATGAATATTACAGCAATACAAATCCAAACTATTAGAGATACAATTTTGTCAGAAGTTCTTGAGAATTCTCCCTCGATAGTTATAGCATCCCAATTTGGTTCATCTGGAAGAAGATTAGAATCCTCCACCCCGTTCAATTCGTTCACAAATTTCTGTCTTTGATATGCAGCCTTCCAATTCCAATTTTCGATTTCTTCTTTTTCATCTTGGTCGTGAGTAAATATTTCTAGGGGTATTCTGCCATGTAGCTGATTAGGAAATGGTAGTTCTAGAATTAGAGGCATTATTGCTGACAAGTCTCTTTGATTGGATTTTGCTTCTGCTCCAATATCGATATCTGGCCCTGAAATAATTGCTGCAACATTTCTTGTTTCTTCTTCGGCAGAACCGTGTATTCCGAATTCTGTCATACCGTGGTCCGCTGTTATTACAACCGACCAAGATGGAGGTATTTCTTCAACCAATTCTGCTACTTGGTCATCAATTTTTGAAATCTTTGTGTCATACTCCGAACCGAGACCAAAACTATGTCCAACCTTATCGGGGCCTGAGAAGTGGACTGCCATGACATTGAAGTGTTCTTCTTTGATCCATTGCTTGGCTATATCAAGGGTTTCGTTATCACCCTCATAATAATCTGAATGTCCTTTGAATGTGTTTTCAAAAGTTATGTTTGATTTATCTGAGTATATGTTACCCATAACATAACTTCCCACCATGGCGACGTTGTATCTAGGATCGTCCGCTGCAAGCAGCCACGGATCCTCACCTCCTGGGTGAGGTAAATCGAAATTTCTGAGTCCGTTAATTGGAGAATTTGGGACTCCTGTCATCATCTCGCTAACACATGTGGCCGAAAGAGTAAGTGGACCCGTTCTGACCATCAGTGTAGCAGATTTCAAATCCCTGTGCTGATTTACTTTGGGCATCTGCTCCGGATTTATCAGATAGTCGTTCCCTACTCCATCTAATATTATTAGAACGAATCCTTCAGATTCACTATCTACATTCGAAGGGTAAGGTATACTACCCTCTGGATTGGGAGAATTGGCATAAATGTAGGTCCCAGTATACAAAAGAGGAACTAGCATTACTGCAATAATCACGAAAACAGAATTCTTTCTTAGAAAAGTAGAGATTCTATTGGTTGAATTCTGGTTTTCCATTATTGCTCACGCAACCACCAACCAAACTGTTCCAGAAATCTCAATGATTTATACTATATGATTGTAGAGATTATCGTGTGAAAATTTAACCTACAGAAACAGGGTCTGTCAAGAAATAATAGCGAAACTGCCTAAAGGGAAAGTTATTGCCTAGAGTAAATATGGCTCATATTGCTGTTCTTGGTCTTGGTAATTGGGGTAGTGCCATTGCGCGATTGTGGTTGCTTGATGGACATAACGTGAAAGGCTGGACTATTGAACAAGAAGTCTACGAATCAATAACTATGGAAGGGATGAATCACAAATATTTGCCAAACCATTCACTTGACGGACTTGAAGTAACCATGCATGTAGAGGAAGCCCTCCAAGGTAGTGAAATAATAGTATTAGCTCTACCTTCCTCCGTGATTCTCAATGTAGTGGAGCAGATTATTCCACACCTTAGACCAGGTCATGTACTATTAGACCTTGCAAAAGGACTCGCTCCTGGTAAAAGATTGATTAGTCAAGCAATTCATGACTTACTAAATGATAGCGAGAAGCACAACCCACTCGCTGTCCTAACCGGTCCAACTATCGCCCCTGAAGCAGCTGGAGGTGTTTTAACCACTGCTTTAGTAGCGAGTGAAGATGAATCAGTCGCTGAGAATTTGGCAACAACTTTGACAACTCCTACATTCATTCTACATGCAGCATCTGACCCTGCAGGTGCTGAATTATGGGGCGCATTCAAGAACGTTGTAGCTCTTGCATGCGGACTTGTAGATGGACTGAAAAGCAACGGTAGCCTAGGAGGAGACAACCTAAAGGCTGCTATTTTCAATGCTGGATTTAGAGAGGGTTGCTTGTTTCTACCCAAATTAGGAGCCAGGGCAGAGGTAGCGTTCGGTCCTGCTGGTTTGGGTGATCTGTATGTCACAGCAACATCCCCTCATGGAAGAAACCGAAGAATGGGGGAAAAATTAGGAAGTGGATTGACTCTAGATGAAGCTCTTGAAGAGATGGTAATGGTAGCAGAGGGTGTTAGAGCAGCAAGAATGTTCAGGGACAGGGCAGTTGATATGAGTGTTAAAGTCCCATTCGTTGAGGCACTCAATACACTTCTTGACGGTTACATAAAGGCGGAGGAATGCTGTCGCAGAATGGTAGCACTTTCTTGATAGTAGTATTGATTTGCTAAGTCCTACTGGCGCAACCATGGCAGAGTTGACAAACTTCGAATTAAGATTGTTTGAATGGATAAAACAATCAGATTTTGAAAGCGTTCCCTGGTCAACAAGATCCGCGGCAAGGTCCTTTAAATGTAAAGAGGCCGAAATATATGCAGGAGTTGCTTCTTTAACCAAAAAAATTCCTAACCGAATTCAAATTTATTACGAAAATGGAAAGGTTCATATCGCCGCTGAGTGACTCGGAAATTCAGATTGGACTAACCAAGATTTTTTCTTGAATTTACAATCGTTGTAAGTTATCTGATTTTGATTTTTTAGGCTGTACTAAAATATAAAAACAACCGCTCTAAGGCACGGTCAAGAGTGATGTTTATGTCAAGTAAATTTAGCAAAGCGTTGTTGGTTATGATTTTCTTCATAACCGCAACTATGCCTGGCTGTTTGTCTTCCGATGATGCTGTTACATTCAAGAAATGTGACGATCCAGACAACTGTCTTACAATAGCTTTTGAAACCAAAGAAGAATACAAGAATACTGAAGAGAATCCACAAAAACTCGCCGACAGACTCTCCGAGTTACTCGATATGGATGTCGAGATTTATCCTGTATCCGGAGCAGGTGCAACTATTGAAGCACTAAGATTCGGCAAAGCGGATTTAGGCTTCCTTGACGGAGGAGCCGCTTGGCTCAGCTGGCAAACACACGGCCTGCAAGTTTTAGGGGCTGAACAAAAGCAGGATGGAAGACCATTCTACAACGCAATTGCGTGGGTCCACAAGGACTCAGACATGGCAAAAGCTGACATGGATGATGACCCAGAAACTGACCCGTTTGCGCTAATGGAAGGAAAGAAATCATGCCACACATCCGCTTTGGGTAGTTCGGGTATGCTTCTACCAATGGGATGGATGATTGACAGAGGATACATCGAGGTTGTCGGCGATCCCGACGACATTGAGTCACTTACCGACACGGTGAAGAACTACTTCTCCGATGAATCAAGCATTCCTGACAGCGGAACTAAGTATCACAAATACATTGGTTCATTGAGATGCCTTGCTGAAGGTGGAAAGGATGTAATCTCATTCGCAAAGGATCCAACAGTGCCTGATTACTGCGGTGAAGACCCAGAAGACTGGTGCTTTGAGGGAGAATTTACATCAACAGAAGACTTCTATGCACTCCCAACCTTTGGTAAAGCGCCAAGTCACCCAATCATGTACCATCCGGACATGGATGCAGAGTTGGTTGTAGCGATTCAGAATGCCTTCACAGTAATGACTGAGAATGGCGATGATGAACTCCAAGATGTTCTAAGCACACCAGGAATAACGATCATCAATACCGAAGATCACCTAGGCAATTACGGAAGTCTAATCGAAGATGTCCCCGGAATTGAAGCTTACTTCAATGAGAAATATGATTGATAATCGCTTCTACACATCGATTACATTGTCGTTGGTTATACTAGCGTCAGCACTATCTGGGTGCTTTGGGGATGACGACGATGATAGTAAACCTGGATGGCAATGGCCTGCGAAAGAGGACTATGGTTGTAATATCAACGAAAGTTCAGGTTTAATCTGTGAGCCATATGGATATTTTGAATCAACCCCGATTTTGACGCTTGACAATCCTTTGGACGATTCAATTTGGTTCTTGACACAAGATGGTATAATTACTAAATTTAGTGGGGATTCGACTGTTAATCATCTAAATAATTCCAGTTCTGAGCTTGTAGGTGACCTAAGTCAGATCGTTTCTAGATGCCACAACGAGCAAGGATTGCTTGGAATGACATTTACAGAGGAATACGCAACCAACGGTAGAATATTACTCGTTTACACTGAGAACAAAACATGTGAGGACGCAAAGGACTCAAATGTAGTTCTAGCACATGCAACAGTTACTGACGATAAGATAAACATGGACACAATCGAAGTCCTAATCGAAGTAAAGAAATTAAATCGTAACCACAATGGTGGGAATGTCCTATCGATCGGGAATAATCAATACATTTGGAGCATTGGTGATGGAGGCGGAAGCTACGACCCATATGACAACGGGCAGAACAAATCTTCAGCGCTGGGAACTATTCAATTAGTCAACTACGTAAATGGGGAAATCATACCACCTGAAAATGACTCTACCAATAAGAGTACTACACTTCACTACGGACTTAGAAACCCGTTCAGGATGGATGTTGATCCTAGTGGAAATCTATGGATTGCAGATGTTGGACAATTATGTTATGAGGAAGTGAATATGGTCCCTGTATTACAATCTTCCAACTTTGGTTGGTCTGAGAGAGAAGGGTTCCACGATTTAAGCTCAGAGGAATGTTATGAAAACATGTCAGCAGAAAATTTGGAATTCACAAATCCTATCATCGAATACTCACATGAATTCCACTGTTCTATAATCGGTGGATTTTGGATGGACTGGGGTCCTGAGGTGCTCAGAGATGGCTATATTTACGGAGACTTTTGTAGTGGTATGGTCTGGAAAATCAGCAACACGGACGGAACTTGGACAACCCAAGAAATAGGAGCATTAGGTACTATGATAGTTGGATTTGGAAAAGGAATCAATGGAGAACTATTGGTGTTCAGTTGGCCGGGACAAGTATTCCAATTAAATGGGATTTAATCCTCTGAAACATCCTTATGGTGCACCTCTCTAGCCTTATTCGGAGATAGGAATATCGTTGACCAGCTAGGTCTCTTAACATCTCCATCTTCGGTTACAAAGGACCTAATATACATTGAAATTAAGTCTATGATTACAACTACAACAAATACCACGATCAAGAATGTCATCACGTGCCTATATTGTTGAAAGTCCCAGTAGAAATCGATGTAATATCCAATCCCTCCTGCACCCACCAAACCTAATACTGTACCATGCCTAACATTATACTCAAACATAAACATTAGTTGGCTAAGTAGATTATTACTGGATTCAGGTATCACTACGTTTGTTACAATTTCAGGATGCGATAAACCCATGGCTCTAGCCGCTTCTAGAGGACTGTTTTGAATTCCTTCCATTTCCTCATATTGTAATTTCCCAAGGTATCCCACAGTGTAGAAGGTCATTGCTAAGATTCCGGCAAGAGGTCCTAAACCTACTATGACCACAAACAGAAGAGCCCATATTATGCTTGGAAGACTTCTTGTTGCAGCTAACAAAATTCGCATAGGAATGTAAACCCATCCCGATGTGAGATTCTTAGCAGCAAATGGTGACAGCACAATTGCCATACCGAATCCAAGAATTGTAGCTACAAATGCCATCTTGATGGTTTCAAGCATACCAATGTATGCCTTTGAGCAAAAGAATCCAAAACTTGCAGTGCATTCTGGGTACGTTCTCGCCTCTAACATTTTCCACTCAGGAGGCCATAGAGATTCGCTCCAAAAAACTCCCAAATTGTCCCACCCATCATCAAACACCTGCCAATTTCCTTGTAAAAGGTCATCTAGAACAATGTAACACAGTATAACTAGGATTACTGTCAATACTAAGATTCTCTTGAGTGCTCTATTCATAAATCGACCTCCAATTCAAGGTCATCTATTTGGAATGGAATTAGTTTACCATTGTTTACCTGGAACATTCTGTCAGATATTGATGATGCACGTTTTATGTTGTGTTCGACAATAAGCATTGCTGCTCCACTTTCAGCAATGTATTCCTTTACAGCTCCAAGTACCATTGAAATATTGTCCTCATCTAATTCGCTTAGAAATTCATCTGCGAGGATAATTTTTGGTTTTTGAGCAAGCGTTCTCGCTGTTGCAACTCGTCTTTGCTGACCTCCAGATAATCTTCGTACTGGTTCTTGCGACTTTTCACTCAAACCCATACGCTCAATCGCTGAAATTACTCGCTCGTTTCTCATCTTGAACCATGATGTTCCATTTGCAAATAGCTTAACTCCAGCCCTCGCACCAAGATCCACATTGTGGTATACACTAGCGTGTCGAACTAGACCCAGCATTTGAGGAATGTAGCCCAGACCTCCTCTTTTCGCTGCGTCAAGATATACTCCACCTGTCAGTGGTTTTACGAGTCTAGCAATGGTTCTCAGCAGAGTGGTTTTACCAATTCCTGATGGACCCAAAATAGAAATTATTTCTCCTTTTTTTACCTTCAAATTGACATCGCTAATCAGAACTTCATTATATCCTACTGAGAGATTTTCAGTTATTAGAATCAAATCATCAGACAATTCAATTCCTCCAAACCATGTCAGATTGAATCACTCAAGTTTCCTTGCATCCCTTACCATTGAAACAAGTTCTTTACGCGCATCATCTGATGTGTAAGCGTGGTTCTTGAATGCTAATCTAATTGGGCGAGGCCCGTCTCCAGTTGTTGCTGACATTTCAAATCCGTATTTATCGATTGAAACCATTACAGCATCGGTTGTATCTGTGGCCTTACTCATCTTTTGGCAGAATAGGATCATCGCATCTCTATGATCATCATTCATGTGTTCAATTATATCATCGGCTGATGAATCAAGTGGGTCAGGATCTGCATCATACCAATCGTTTGTTCCTACCCAAGACATTCTACCAAATCCACCAATATATCGGATAGATTCTACTTCCAATCTATAAAAGGAAAAGTCCTCAAAATCTACGTAGAAGGATGCACTTGGGTGTCTTTCTAAGAAAGCCTCCTTTGCGCTATCAAATTCTTCATCGGGTAATTTGGTGCAATCTCCTACAAGTGTTACTCGCCCAAGAGCGAGTGGATTGCCTTCTCCTCCTTCTGCAATTAGTAGTGATGATTTTGGAGATTTTTCAAGATTTTTCGTGTGTTCAGCTAGTTTACTTATACAAAAAATCGGGTTGCCTTTGAAAATTACGTAAGTTACGAACGACCCATACGGGTAGTCGTCTTTCCTTTGAGAAAGGGTACACAAGGTAGCTGTGCTTTGTTTACAAGCCATTGTCATAGAATATTCAGCATGGCTTGGTTTAGCAACATCGGGGTCATACAGTAACTCTTGCTGTCTCGCTCTCTGTCCCTTTGGCACGCCGTGTCGTGGCAGATTGTCCTCGTCTTTTTCGCTCAATCTCACTCCTCCTTGTCTCCGATATTAATATTCAATTCAGCACTTTTTATAATATCTATTTTGGGCATTACATACTCCCTTTCTTCAATTTCGTTGTTGATTATTATGTGAATCTTTGAAGAATCATCCTCTCTAGGCATAATCATACTACTTACACCAAATACATCGGAAATACTTTGTTCGGTCAAAACATCCTCTGGTTTTCCATAAGATTTTACTTTTCCATCATCAAATAGTATTATCTTATCTGCAAATCTTGCAGCAAGATTGATGTCGTGAATAGCTATCAGTGCGGATTTATCACCCATTTCAGGAGAAACCAAATGTCTAATCCTTTTCATTATGCTTACCTGATTTTTCAAGTCTAAATCACTTGTTGGTTCATCGAATAAGTAAAGATCTGGATTTTGAACAATCGCCTTGGCTATAATGACTCTTTGTCTCTCTCCACCTGATAATTGATTGAATCTTCTAAAAGCAAAGTCCTCCAATCCAAGGTAGCGTAATGTTTGGCTTACGAAATCACGATCTCTTTGGCTAATTCGCCAGCGTATGTGAGGCCTGCGACCAATTAAGGCAACATCAAAAACGTTCATAGAAAAGCTGCTTCGAACAGTTTGGGGAACATAAGACATTACCTTTGCAAGAGATACCAAATCATGGCTAGATAGGTCATTACCTTCTATCAAAATTTTTCCAGATTTAGGAGTTAGAATCTTGTTTAAACATTTGATTAAAGTTGACTTTCCTGCTCCATTAATACCTAGAATTGCTACAACTTCATTTCTTTGCATTGTGAACTCTACATCTTTGAGAACATGATTTTCTCCCCAAGAGAAATTAAGGCCACTAACAGAGAGAAAATCTGTCATTCTATCTACCTCTCCTAGCTAGTAATAGATACATGAAGAAGGGGCCGCCAATTACTGAAAGCATCACACCCACTGGAATCACGATTGGAGCAAATAGGGTTCGCCCGACCGTATCAGCGAATAGCATCAAAAATGCACCAAATACTCCTGAACAGGGTATCAGTTTTCTAAAGTCATTTCCAACCACTATTCTAGCCATATGCGGTGCTGCCAAACCAACAAAGCCAATCATGCCTGTAAAAGCAATTATCAGGGAAGTCATGAAGGCTGTTAAAATTAAGATATTTCTTCGCATTGTTGCTGGATTTACTCCAGTAGTAATGGCAAATTCATCTCCCCCTACCGAAAGAGCGTTCAAATCCCATGCCCACACCATCGCAGTCGGTAGGAGTATTACTATTGCAACGGTTATCAAAACAGTAGTAACTAAATTTGTTCTAGAAAGGCTGCCAAATGACCAATGAGTTAACTGAGATAACTCAGCATCACTAGCAAAATAGGTGAGAGTAGATACGATAGCTCCACAGATGAAGGTTATTGCAATACCTACAAGAATGTATGACTCTGCTGAAACAGAACGGTATTTGCCTAACTGAATTATGATTGCAACAACAATCAATGAAAAAAGAAATGAATTCGCAACAATGGCAAGTTCGGGCACTGCAACTATTGAAACACCTGCTATAATGGCAAGTGATGCTCCTAGCGATGCTCCTGAAGCCACACCAAGAGTAAGAGGCGATACAAGGGGATTGCCTAAACATCCCTGCATTAATGCGCCTGCGACTGCAAGAGAAACTCCTGCCACTACGCCCATCAATATTCTTGGAAATCTCAATCTCCAAATAATATCAAAATCAGTCGGTGTTCCGCCACAGTATCCAAGAATAATCTTGGCTGTGTTGAGGAATCCCAATTTTTCGGACGAGCCTATCCCAATGGCTAGAAAACCAAAAACGGTAGTCGCAAGTGCTGCCATTAATATGATGGTTATCTGTAAAGAACTACTCTCAATATGCTTTTGCGAGAGAGAGTCCATGACATCACTCCAAGGCATAGTCACAGACAAATTTTCCTATTCTTTCCACTCCGTGGTATTTAGTGAAATAGTCGTCTAGGTATGACTCTGCATCAACCTCTGAAAATAGGTCTGGATGTAGATACTTAGCCAAGGTTGGCATACCATGTATCATCATTGGTCCAGCAAATTCTCCCGACATGACAAGCATTTTGTCGTTTACCACAGCCTGCATGCTGTCAAAACCAGGTCTCTCTACAATATGTTCCATGTGGTTTTTGCAAGTGTTACCTTCTTCGTCATAGCTGTTGTATCCTAAATCAAATGTTATCCCATCAAACATGATAACATCAGGATTTTTGTCGATTATCGCCTCCATATCAACATGAGTGGTGTGACCTGGTAAATCCTCAAACACGTTAATTCCACCAGCCCGATAGATTACATCTGTCCATTGAGAGGTACCAGTAAGGACAACAGGGTCTCTGGTCAAAGAAGCATGATGTTCCATCACGATTGTGCGTCTTTGAGAATCATCAAAATTTTCAAATTTTGAAGCGACCATCGATTCGATTTCATCAAATTCAGCAAACAACTCGTTCATCTCATTCTCCTTTCCAAACATTGTGGCTAGGACCTCTATCTCATACCTTAGAGAATCATATTTGTAAAAGTCTAGTGCTACAACCTTGATGCCAACAGGGTCCAATTTCTCTCTGATTGCACCAGTATCTACCATCCCGTTTGTTGCAAACACAATGTAGATTTCGGGTTGAGCATCCAGCAGTGCTTCAAAATCAATTTCAGAGTGTGCTGAGTATTGAACTTGATCGACCTTTGATAACTCAGGCCAGAGTGTTTCATCGTAGAAATCTCCTGAAACTCCAACTAAAACACTGGGGTCGATATCTAACATCCGCATCACGGTAGCAGAATATGTGTTAGTAATTGCGACACGAGAAGGATATTCTGAGAATGTATGTTCCTTGCCGTTTGAATCTATTACAACAATGTCACCAAGATCCTCACTATCTGTTGAATCAGAGTAGAGATAGTAGTAGATGCCTACTGCACATCCCACTATTAGAACAGCTTGGAATATTGAAATTGCACGTTTGTAGTCGATTTTTTCACTCCCTTCTTAAAATTGGTATTAACAAAAATATTGCTAATAGAGCTACTCCTGCCACTGCAACAGTCGGAATATTCGAAAATAAATCTTCAGCTTCCTTTGCTGAGTCAACATCGTTAACTCTTACAAACACGGAGTCTGATGGTTCAGATATTTTCCCATCTGTATCCATAGAGATCACTCTTATTCGGTTTAATCCGACATCAAAATCATCACTAGTGAGGTTGTTCGAGGTCCCGTTGTATATCTCTTTTGAACTATTTCCGTTTTGAACTACAACTGAATAATATGCTGGAGATTCAATTTGACTCCATGACAAGACTACTGAATCACCTGAATCAACCTCTAAATTTGTGGTTGCCTCCATAGATCCCTCATCAGACTTAGTAACATCAACAACTACGGGTTTTACAACGTAAAAGACATCGATAGATTTGGTTTGACTGCTTATCTTGTAGTTTTCTGACATAACTGCCTCCAACTGATAGACATAGTTACCATCTTGCTTGTCTTCAAACATAATAGAGGTAGAATCACCGGTGTAAATCAGCTCTCCATTTTCATACAACTCATATGAGGTTGCACCTTGGAAAGGTGCCCATTCCAACAGGAAATCATTTGTATCAAAATTTGATTCTTCTGTCATAAATTGAGGAGTAATTGGAACGTCAAATGAGGTCAACTCAGACACAAAATAGTCTGAGTGAGACCCAGGTAACCTATCTATTTTCTTGACCCAGTTTCTAACCGTGTCATTATACCATAATTCCCAAGACTTTACACCGTCATTTACATCTGTAATGCAGATGTAGGTCGTCATGAAAGTTCCCGCAGTTGTTGTTAGTTCGACATCTCTAGTTATTGTGACGATGTTGTTAGTATCATCATAACCATTCGGATGTCCAGGTACACCAATTACGTTAGTTCTGTTAAAGTGCATGTTAAGATCTTCATTTGCACTCAGTAAATCCGCTTCATCGCCCTGACTATCTGTAAAGTTCCAACCAAGCGTGCCCTCAGTGAAGTATGATGATATGTCCGGGTCAGCAACCCAGTAGGTGTGAACATAGAGCAAGTTTTCACTGTCAACCCACCTGTATGATTTCTCTCCGGGATCGTAATGAGGTCCATTCATTCTAACCAAGAAAGTGTCCTGCATTAAACCAAAAGCGTCCTCAATAGGTTCTTTTCCTACAACTGTCATTGATACTTCTCTAGTGGTTGCGCTAGGATAGTAATCGATTTCATAATTCCACTCCATGCCCACCGCCCATAAATCAGTGTCAGACTGCTCTGGTAAAACGATGAGAACGAGTTTTTGGAACGTAGGTGTTGATCCGTTCACGTTTTCTGCTGTCAAAGAAAATTCGTAATTACCAGTTTCTGTTGGAATAAATTGATACTCAGGAGCAGGCCAATTATCGAGAACTTGAACTTCATTCATGTGAAGTGAATATCCCTCTGTATAAGCTCCCCCTTGCCACTCAATCATAAATGGCTCATTGATTGGAATGACTTGAACTTGGGTAATGAACGATGCATTACCGGGCATGTTAACTTCTGAAGTTGCTGTATGATTCAGCCATGACTCTCCAGTAGTAATAGTGTGAGTCAGGGACGGAGCAACTTCACTATCACCGTGAACAAATGTGAGTGTCTTCTCGGTACCGACCTGAAGGTTTTGGAGGAGATAGAATCCGTCATTGTTAGTAGTTACTGATTGTTCACCATCACTGACTGTGACTTCCTCCATAGCTGCACCGCTGCTATCTTTCAAGTAGCCATAGAGGCTGTTTTTGCCGTGGTGGAACTCGAAGTCGTTTGCAAATTTGTTATCCATTGACCCTGATTGTAGCTTGAAATGGATGTATTGGGTTGAATGATCAATATCCCCATAATATGCACGCATTGTGTAGTATTCTCCAATAGAGTGAGGGCCTATGCTTGTTCTACCATTCTCAGGTATCACCGACTCATTAGTCTGAACTAATTTTACACTTGTTAGAGTCGGGTTTTCTATGAGTTCACCCGCACTGTCATACACCTTGCTCGTTGCCCAATTCTTGCCTACGTGCCAGTCTAGAATTGTGTTTGAATCAATGTAGATTTGGCGATAGACTGCCGTATGGCCATTGTTCAAGAAATAAGCTCTTACGGTGTGATCTCCTTCTGATATGTTGTTAATGGAATAAGTTCCGTCACTCGCCCAAACTGACTCTCTGGAGTCTAGTTTCATAGAGGTCATTCCTGCGGGATTTCCTTCTTGATCATAGATATTACCCGATAGAGTAAACATATCCTGCGGGCCTTCCTGTGGAGCTTCATCTGCTATCGAAGCAGGGAGCATTGATAATGCTAATACTATACATAAAGCAAGGGATTTGTATTTCATCTAAATCACTCCAAGTGGGGTGGCTGGCTAGTGGTTGGCATGATAGCCAGCCACCCCGAGAGGGGGACAAGTTAAAACTTGACTTATCTTTAGTTTAGCCTTCATGACATTGAACCAATGTCGCTAGAAGTGATTCCGTAGTGGTCCCAAACGGGTTGTAACCAAGGAGCAACATCGTAGGATGTTCCTAGTTGGTCAGCGTCTGTTAGATCCAATACGTTGTTCATCAATGTAGCTGCATAGTTGTCCATGTAGTATTGAGATTTGTAGCCATCACATTCTTCAGCGGTTGTAGCATCTGGAGATGTTGCCTCGGTTACAGTGTTAGTGCAAGTGCCAGTTGTGCCGCCTTCTTCGTCAGGAGTGAAAACAAATGCATCACATGTAGTTGCGTCAATCTCTCCCATCATCATTACCTTGTGTCCAACTGCCATGTTGTAACATCCGTCGTGCATGTAAGGACCTGCATATGCTTCAATAGCCTTCCAGAAAGCGTATCCTTCTGCTTGGTATTTTTCAGCCGTATCGTTACTATCCATCTTTGATGTGTACTTTAGAACTGCTTGGGAATAAACGATAACTAGATTCTTCAAAACCTCGTCACGTGCGTCGACTACACCCTGCATGTCCTCATTTTGTAGTGCAGTCAATCCATCATTCATTGCAGTTCGTGTTGCTAGGAATGTTGCAGCGTTTCCGTCAGCATCAGCTGTGTTGAAGTCAGCTGCTCTCTTTTCCATTACCTTAGCAGGTGAGCAACCGTAATTTTCTGTTGGACCGTGGAAGAATGCCCATCCTTCGTCCCATGCGTGTTGTGCATCATCAGTTCCCCAGTTTCCTGCCTCAGCCTTAGCGATTGCAGCATTGAGTTCGTGAATTGTGTATCCTACCATTCCCATGTTGACAGTTAGTTTAGCGATTCCCTGATATCTAACTGTGTTAGAGGTGTTTTCGAAATCTCCAGTTCCATCCATTGCTGCCATTATGTGTTCACCAATAGATCCGTTTGCTCCATAATAGTTGTCATACTCGTGGTTCTTATCAGCAGCAGAAGCAAATCCTCCTAGAGTTCGATAGACGCCACTATCTTTCTGAGCGTTCTTACCATCTGCATAGATGGTCTTTGCAGTAGCAAAGTCATATCCTCCAGTGGAGCTAGCAGCGTCCTTGATGTCACACAAGTCCTGCATTAATGCTCGATGGTTCTCAACGTTAGAAACATAGGTGTAACCATTGTCCGTAACGCTGGTGTCGTCAGTTGTGTCATCGTCGTCATCATCGTCACTGTCCAGGCACCCTGCAAGAGCAGCACAGCACATCAACAGTATCATTAGCAAAGATTTCAATCGTATATTCGTCATATTGTCACCCGATTTAGGGTGCCCGAAAAGTAGACCATACATAATATTTAGGTTACCCTAAAAAAACAATAATTTTGGTTTTTTAATGCCTGAAGTCGATATACTGAAGCACAATTTTCTCCTCAAAAACATCGTTTTCTGTGAAAGAATTTGGACGGGTTATCGACAACACCGATAACTCACCTCCGAACTCTGGGAAGCCAACAATCAAAACTTTGGCAATTGTTGGGTCGAAACCATCCCTTTTCACATCAAACCTAGCAACAAAGTATTCGTCTCCATTGTATTTGTGACTTCCTTCGGTTTTTATTTCGACTAGCGAGAAGCTATTTGGATCAATAGAAACTCCTGGAATATTTGAATTCATCACTTCAATAGATTGTCGCATTCTTTCATTATGCATTCCAATAATGACTCCTAGAGTTATTGTTGATGTATCCTGTGACCATGCAGACATTGTATGAGGGGTGCGAATATTTAGGAGGCTAACTGCAGCTCCTTCATGTAGCCATGTGTATTGCTCACTTGCAGGCCAAAATCCAGCATTCACATTTTCAGTTGCAATAGGATTGCCCCATTGTTCAGGACCACTGGGCTGTGATACTGGGTATAACGCAGAGATGTTGAGTAACAAGAGTGTAGCCAGTAGAATAGCGCTTCGACGTTTTTTGTGTGTAGTCCATTCCTCTCTTCCTGCTGGACTAGCAAAGGAAATTATCAGGAATATGGGTAGAATTGTAAATACGCCCCACGGTACAACCCAAAGCAAGATGATTCCCAGAGAACAACAAATATACCCGAGCTTGTCGAATTGTTCCGATTTTATTCTAAACATTACAAATAAAGCAACGAGAAGAAAAATAGTGGAAACAATCCCCCCCAGCACGCAATGGCGTATCCACTAGTCCGAATAAGTCCAACCCCTAGTATCTCACACAATCGGTAGGTTGTAATGGTTGAGGCTCTGGTCCACTACTATGCAGGTCCTGCTCACTCTGAGTGCGGTTTCTTGGCGGCACAAAGTCAGGAATCACTCGTCTCGGAAGCCTTGGGCAAAAAAGGATGGCCCCGGCATTCACAATGTTGACATGAGGATTCAGGCAGGTGAAATTTTAGGAATAATCGGCCCGAATGGAGCAGGAAAAACTACTCTTTTAAGAGCGATTTCAGGATTATATGACTGCGATGGGTTTGACAAGGACTGCTCAGTAAGAAGAACCGGGATTGGTTACATGCCCGAGCAAGTTAGATGGGAAGGGCGGATAAGCGTGAAAAATGCTCTTAATTCAATCGCGCTTATGAGAAATAATCCTGTCGACATTGAAAAGATAATCAAGACTGTGGGACTATCATCAAAGTCAAATGACTACTTAGACAACTTATCTCAAGGTATGAGGCAGCGCTTATCGCTTGCATGTGCTTTAATTGGCGACCCTAAGATATTGATTATGGACGAACCCCTCAATGGCCTTGACCCATTAGCACAAAGAGCGTTTTGCAATTTACTAAAACAACTTGCTGCAAATGGTGTGGCAATAGTAATATCTTCACACCAAGTTTCGGATTTAGAACACCTTGTTGATGAGATTGCACTTATGCATCATGGACAATTATTGATCAAGGACAGTATAGAAAATGTAAGAGAACAGTTAGGACTTGGTGAAGATTCTGATCTGGTGGAGATGATTTGCTCTGTCACAGGAATCAATCCAGAAGATGTTAGCCTGGAGGTCGCACAAGATAATCTGCTACCATTCAAAAAAATTGGTGGTGAGGAAGAATGAACTCCTTTTCCTTAGGTTATGAGATTATGAAACAACGCATTTCGGCTGGGAGAATGTTAGTAATCTGGCCATTGCTTGCTATGTTCATATTATTCTCTACATGGGGTTTGTCTGATCCTAAAGTGAATTTACCTTCAGAGATAATGATTGATTCCGCATATGATGTGATGTTTACTTCTACTGCAATAATTGTCTTTGCAGCAACCATGGGTGCAGTCCTGATATCATTTGATGGGATAAGCAGAGATCGTTTATCCGGTGTCCTGGAAATAAAACTGTCACAACCAATCCCTAGGTCCATCTATGCTAGGTCTTTACTAATTGGCCACTGGCTAGCAATCTTCATTCCTGTGATTGCTTTGAATATTCTAAGTTTATTTGTATTATACTATCGTATGGACGAATTTCCAAGTATAGAAGAAATTTTCATTTACAATCTAGGAACTGCGTTACTCTTGCTTTGGTGGACAACTCTACAATTGCTTGCTTCATCGGTTGCCAAAGATATAGGGTCATCAATAGCTATTGGCTTGGGTGCTTGGATGCTGTTTACACTACTTTGGCTAGTCCTAACAACAGTTGTTGCTGGATTAAGTGGAGTGGGGGTTGAAAATCTCGAATCTGAGGAGTATGTTGGCATCTCAGGAATTGTTGATTTATTTTCACCCAACGGTGTCTATAATCACCTTTTAGAAATGCCTCTTGATGATACTGAGAGAGTTCCTCCGCTGTTTACATGCGTTGCAGCAATAGCTTGGAGTATCATACCACTGCAATTACTTATTCGTAGAATGGAACGCCTCCATCCATGACAAAGAATAGAAACACACTAAGAGTATCTGCCCGTAGGGCAGTTCATGAAGGGAAGGATTTCCGCTGTAATACTAGTGGTCATGATGGCAACAATGTCGATGACAAATATTGTGACTGCTGAAGACTCAGGAAGACAAATGGACGATGTTGATTGTTCTGGTTATTCATTTGAGGACTTGTTCGAATACGATAATGCACTGTTCATGTTTGAGATACTAGATGATTGGGCTACTTCCGATTTGTATGCGAATGCATGGGTCAATGAATCAAAATCATCCGTTGTAAGGGATAACCTAGACGCTCTATTCGAGGGCTTCGTTGGAGGTAATAACGATTGGATTTCAACTGACGAACGTGAAGCTGTTCGAGAGATTGGTCCAAAATGTATAGCGGATATGTATACCAGAATTGGTATCAGAGAGGGAATCCCACATCGTGGCGGTGTAAACTGGAATAACGCAACCTTCGTTGAAGAAGGAATCGGCTTAGACGAGGTTAACCTAATTCCAGAAGGCCATCCAGATGAGAGAGATTGTCAAGGATACGACCCTACTGGACTACAATCTGATGATTGTCGAGAAGTACCTGTCACTGCTACAAACAACCTAGAAATCTCAATGTTTACTAGAGACGGGGAAACTCACAACACTCGGTTTAACAAACTACCTAATACCGGAGAAAGCAATTTCACAGTTGCTATGAATGCAACAAATGTAACTACTGCAACAATGATGTTTACTTTCCCATACATAGAAGGCTTGCGTGTTGCAAACTGGACTATTGAAGACAATGGCGTTGAGAACCTTGAAGCTGGAACAATAACTGAGATATTCCTGCCAGATGGTAGCGTAAGGGTTAGCATGTCAATAGGATATGACAAATCTGAATGGCCAATGATACGAAACGTCTTCTTTGACATGACAACCAGTCCTCCACAAACTAATGACTTCCCCGAGTGGACCTCAAACCAACCTCCAGATGACACTGTTATCCCTATTGTTAAGGATGGAACAGAGGTTGTTGCAATAACCGCAGATACAATGGCTGATTGGGGAAGCGATAATGATGCATGGGGTCTTGATTGTAATTTTAACGAAGCAGGTTGGAGTAGCAGAATGAATTCTAACGGTGAACTATTGGTCACATCGGGTTCTTCAGAATCCGGAACTGCTGTCTGTGGACTAATCGACCCATACGGAGCTGTAAGTAACCAAACCCAAACCTGGAGATTTGGACAACCTGCAACCTTCTCTGCAGCTGCCGGCGAGTATACCGACATAGCATCTATTGACTCAACTCCAACTATGCTCGTGCAAAATTTGGCATTATCTTTATCGGCCACTCAAAATGGAGAAGAAGGAATTCAAACTAACGTAAACTTGGGATCATCCACGTCAAGTAATTCAATTACTCTAGATGGGTTATCGCCTGGCGCCTTCATGGTTCACGTAACTGCAAGTTCACCTGGCATGTTAGATTGGGTTGCAACCGTTGACTTGGGCCTAGAAAAGAAAAACACTCCTCCGACTATTACTGTTGACATGGATCAGATAGAGGGAACATATGCTACTTGGTCAAGCGACTACTTCTCCTTTAGTCTATCTGGAGAAGCTAGGGATCCTGACGGAGGAGAAGTAACACTTTCAGCAGAGATGTGTGGAGAAACTACAAACAGCTTCACACAAGTAGGGGATAGGTGGGATGTTACTCTTCCAACCGCGAGATGTGTAAGTCTTGGTGTAACTGAATATGTTGTAGTTTTGGTTGCGAAGGATTCCCTAGAGGATACTGCAACAATCGAGATAACTGTGCCAGACCCATATACCGAAGATTCTACACCAACCATTGTAAATTCTGAGAGTGAAGACAGCGGCCTTCCTTCAATCGGAATGTTTGCTACCATTATCGCAATGCTTGGGGCGGCCATAATTATCCGTAGAGATTAATTAAATTGTATAGATTAACTCAGGTGTTACAGTGTTCAAAGGCCGTGTTGAAAGTATCAGCCATGAAGGGGGCTTGTTGGTCAGTTATTCCGGTGCTTGCCCTGCTCTAGGTTCTGTAATGGTCGATTCAAATCATGAATATGTAGGAAAGGTTGATGCTGTAATTGGAAATTTGAAAAACTCCCTAGTTCATGTTGCACACTTAGATAGAAATTCAAAACCAAAAGACATGATTGGTATTGAGATTGTCATTAGGACTAGAAAGGCGGGTCAGATTCAAAAAAACGATCGCAGACGCACCGGAGATAGGCAAAATCGTGACGATAGACGAAGAAATCAATCTCGAAACAATAACCGCCGGGAGCAAAGGGGTAGCGACACAAGGAATCAATCCCGGAGAAATAATCGCTCGGACAAGCGTGATAACAAATCGGGAAATCACTCCAAAAATGATTGGAAGTGTAACCAATGTCAAAACATAAATTTCTCATTTAGGACTGAATGTAATAGATGTGGTGCCAAGAAAGGGTCTAGAGGAAACCCTCGAAATAACTGGAAAGGGAATGACAGAAGAGCAGGAGATAGAAAACAAGAATCATCTCCAAGACCAGGCGACTGGGAATGCCCCCAATGTGGTAAGTCAAACTTTGCAAGAAGAAACGATTGTTTTGGATGCGGAAGGCAAAAACGAGTTGGGGGTCCGAGAATGAGAGGACATCACAGAAAACTGAAAGACCCACCTCCACTACACCCAACTAAGTATGGCAAGAGCAATAGGAGGAACAATAGATGAGTGCTGAAAGTCATTACCTAGATGCTATAGAATCGGAAGATAATGGCGAAATTGAGAATGCTCTAACCTCAGCTAGGAAAGCGGTAGAGGCAGATCCCGAACACTCAAATGCTTGGTGGATGATTGCAAACCTATTAGCTCCAGACGGGAAATATCCAGACCTCGAGCAGGCATCAAAGGCATTGGTTGCATGTACTATGGTAGTCAAACTAGACCCTTCTCGTGTGGATGCATGGGTAAAAGGAGGGCGGATTATGGTAGACCACCTTGGTTTGTATGAGGATGCTCTAGTTTGGTGGCAAGATTGTAGGAAAGCAACACCATTTGAATCTGTGCCGATAATCGAGCAAACTACTATTCTATCCGACATGGGAATGTACGCTGAGGCAAGAGATAGACTCTCCAGTCTATTCGAAGAAGATCTAGATATTGCAAATTCGCAACTCGCTAAGATTACACACCTACACAAAACTTTGGAGAGATCAGCAGAACAGGATCAAGCTGTTCATTTCAAACCCTGGCAAAAGAATCATGCAGGTTGGACTGCGATAAAAATGAGAACAAACAGAGCCCCGGTTTCAGAAAATCTACTGTTTATGATGACTACTATTCCTTTTCTTATGCTTGAGGTTTTCTTATCGCGCTCTATTTTCGGAGATGGTTGGAGTGGCTTTTGTCTTACAAGCTTGCTAATTTTAGTGACTGTTATTCTTGGAATGTCTGTGACTAGAAAATTGTATCAGAAAGTGAACAAGCCAGGATTTAACATGCTACGAGCAATACAGTTTGAAGCAAGTAGTGGATGTGTGGTAATTCCTGATGACATTCGAGGTTCGAGGTTGTACAATTTCCTTTATTCAAGGCACCCTCCTGCATTCCAACAAAGACTGGAAAAAATCATTGAATCCAACAGAAAAATACCCAAGAATTGGAAGATGAAATTACCAGATTTTGACTCTCACCTAGATGAAATTGGTTTCATTGAGGAGGAAGAAGAAACTGAATTATCTTCCTTTGAAGAAGAATGATCACGTTCCTGCTGTGTAATCTGTGGAATACTCAATTTGCTCAGGAGTCAACTCATCTATTGAAAATCCTAAAGTTGAAAGTTTTGTAGTTGCAAGTTCCATATCCTGTTCTTCAGTTATATCGTAAACTTTGGAATCCATATCAGTACCATCTTTAGCAAGTCTGCATAATGATAAGAACTGATTAGCGAAGCTCATGTCCATTACTTCTGACGGGTGGCCCTCTGCTGCTGCCAAATTTACTAGCCTGCCATCAGCGAGCAGGTATATCTTCCTTCCATCCTTCAATTCGTACTCATCGTTCTCCGGTCTAATCGTCCTTTTTGATACTGATAAATCCTCTAATTCAGCGATATTTATCTCGCAGTCATAGTGACCGGTGTTAGATATGATTACACCATCTTTCATCTTGTCAATGTGCCTGCCAACAATTACGTCTTTCATGCCTGTTGCCGTGCAGAAAATGTCTCCAAGTGGGGCTGCATCATCCATTTTCATAACTCTAAAGCCATCCATGACCGCTCTGAGACCGGGTAAAGGGTCTATCTCTGTAATAATCACATTAGCGCCCATTCCTTGAGCCCTCAT
>CEQT01138330.1_pt1 | contig 28234 bp, 46 predicted proteins | sample 530951 | NCBI WGS metagenome assembly CEQT01 (sample SAMEA2621132, study PRJEB7988) | marine metagenome | biome: marine biome (ENVO:00000447); feature: surface water layer (ENVO:00002042); material: "saline water (ENVO:00002010), including plankton (ENVO:xxxxxxxx)" | depth 5 m
TATAAATCTTTGTTCTAGGTCTGTGGTGTTTACAGTATATCTCGTAGTAACGTAAGTGCCTTCATAAACTTTTTGTGCATCAAAGTTTACAGAGTTTCCAAACTTGGCACCTGTAACATCAGCAATAGTAACGAACTGATAGTTAACACCATCAAGTGTAGTAGTAAATGCTGTTCCAGCATTCATAGTTTTAGATGTTGAGTCTGTTTTAAGTGAAACATTTATTGTCGCCATCGGCGCTGTTGCTGATCTAACTTCGTATCCTAAAGTTTTTGCATGTGATACAGCCGATGATCTCAATGATGCTGTATCTAAAAACATTTCATTCGCTAACATGTTTGCGTTGAAACCTAGATAGTGTGTGTTGTAAGCTAATGTGTCTAGTAGGACATCGATACCAGAACCATCAAAATCATAATCTTTGAATTCTTGTTGTGCTTTTAAATATATTTTTAAGTTTGCTTTGATATTATCAAAGTCTAATTCTGTTACTCTTAAATTTCTTTTCTTTGTAGTTGTAGCCATTATCGTATTCTCTCTAACATAATTGATAGGTCAACTAATTCAGTCGGTGCATTAACAACATAAAAAGATATACTAATTTCATAAGCATTATTATCTAAATTAGGTATTGCTCTAACTGAAACTAATCTTGCTCTTGGTTCAAAGTTATTAATAACATCTTCAACTTTTCTTGCAATAACATTAGCAACAATAGGAGTCATGTTTTCAAATAACATGTCTCTTACTCCACCATGTATTTCAGGGTGGAATGGTTTCTCGTATTCGTTAAGTAGGACTAAATTTCTGACTGAACGTTTGACTGCTTGAATATCTTCGACAACAGATACGTCTGAGTCTGTACCTTTTTTACCAAAGAATAAGTCTAGGTCTCTGTATATCCTTGTTGACTTATCACTTGAGTTTGTTAATTGAGAGTCATATCCCAATCTGCCTGGTCTTGATGCCATCGAAAAAATCTCCTACTACTTTTATTATTTATACAAAAGTTGAGGGATTAATCACCAATGATTACGGTCTTACTTGCAGTTTCTATTTTGTTTGAACCATCAGAACCTGAGATTCCAGCAGGGTCGTCACCTGTGTCAACTGTGTCATCTAGACGAGCAGCTCCCTTAGTTCCGCTATTAAGATTGATTGTGGCTGCATCCATAGTAGCATTACCCGTTACGTTTTGATCGTAAGTTCCTTTGATATTCTCTACCACGTTGCCATCGACTTGAATATTCCAATTACCTTTAACATAAGTATTGCAGTTAGAATCTATTGTAAGATTAACATCACCTTTGACATTTACAAACTCTTTACCAGCAACTATCTGATAGTTGTCGCCAACTATTCTAGTAACCTTGTTACCCATTGCGTCTATCTCGTAGAAAGTTCCCTTTCTATGATACTCATGAATTCTTTCAGTACCAACAGAGTCATCATATTCTACAATGTGACCAGAAGAGGTTTCTAATACATTATTATCAGGGTACACAGCTGCGTAAGTAGATGCTGGTTCATCAAATTTTTCATCGGAATTAGCAATCGCTACTTCTTTTGTTCGACCTTCTTCTTTCGTTGTTAATACTGTATGCGATAAATCTGTCTCATTCTTTGCAAGTCTATTAACATCACTCTCAATAAATTGTGTCTCTGTTGTAAAGTCATTGTCATCTTTATCCGTACCATGACCAGAACTAGAATTTTTTTGTTCGGGGTAAACATCGTTAGGGTCAGAGAAACCAAAACGACTGTCTTTGTATGAGGGTTTGCCTTTGAGTGTTCCCATGACAATTGGGTTCTGCATCTCAGCTGCGTCCATGTAGAAACCAACAACCCAAGTACCATTTACAAGTTTAGAAAACTTACCGATACCTTGCATTGATGTATCATTAGTCGGAGCCATGACAGATGCCCACGGTAAACTGTCCGTTGGTATATCTGTCTTGTCTTTTGTATGGAAACCATATGCTCTTACTTTGACTCTTCCTAGTTTGTCGGGGTCGTTGTTATCTTCTACAACTCCCACAAACCATTTGAAGCCATCTAGACCCATATAGTGCTGAGGATTTTTTGCCATAGTGTTAATATTTAGTACACTAACACATAATATTTTATACCAAGTTCGTTAACAATATCGAGTATATCAAGCAAATCTTCTTGCTTAAAATCGTGTGTGATATAATTTTGTGGCGCTTTATAGAGTACTATTCTCACGATCTCGCCATTGTTTTCTTAGTGTGATATAGTATTCATCTTGAGTACATAAGTCTCTGAATTCCTTGAACCTCTTCGCTGCTTTCGCTTTTTCATTCGTTGCCCAATCATTTTCTTGCGGTAATACTTTACCATTTTTGTATTTCTTGCCATTTTTGTGATTTGCATACCTCCTCGCACGGGTGAAACCCATCTCTAAAAACTTCCTACACATATCCATACCAACAAAATCTTTCTGTATTCTGTAGTCAAGATACATGTCAAATATTTTTTGAGAAGATTTTTTTGCTTCTTTGAGTGTTTTGAAACGCCAATGTTTACAGATATTCTCTGTATAAGGACGAACCAAAAGTACACCTTGTTCACCACGACCAATTCTATATCTTCGATCATTTGGTCTAAACAATATGTTTTTGTAGTCTAAATTGTAATCAAATTCTTTCATCGCACGTGCTTTTTACCAAAATAATTACTGATTTCTGTTTCTTTTGTTGTTTCCCAACTATGAAAAATGTTTCCAGCGACCATAATTCTTTCAATGTCGTCTTCGATTTTGCCAACTTCATGTTGTACATGACCAGGAAAAATAATCAGATCACCCTTTTTGGGATATATTTTCTTGTTTGCTGTGGGAAAAAGTAAAGGACTTGTATCACAATTTGTCAAATAATAACCAAATGCGTAAGTATATGGCCAATGACTATGACGTTTTGTGTGTTTTCCTTTGTTGTAAATAATACCCCAGCTCTCTCCGAGAAACAGATTTGGCTTGAACATGTTCTCCGAGATTTTTTTCGCTGCTCGACAAGCGATATTTCCTATTCTCATAAAACTCTCAAAGTTTTCATGCATATTCCAATCTGTCATGTAGGATTTAACGTTAGATGTAAAAGTAACTCCAACATTCTCACGTGTGGTTAATTCTAAATCAATATGTGCGTTAACAGTTTGACCCGTATGTCTTGTGATATGAATATCTTCCATTTCGGATAAAACATTTGTGTGTGAGAACGGATACGTTTCCGTGACCTCTATACGATTTGGATTATTAAAGTCTGATAATTTCATCCGCCGCCCTTAAACATTATTGGTATCCACCAGAGATCGAAAGGTCGCTCTGCTCGAACCCTTTGTCCGTTACTATATAGTTTGCGTTATTGAGTTTAAAGATATCGCCATTCTGCGTACTTCTCGCATGTGGAACTTTGCAATCAACATATTTGTTTTGATACCATGCGTCATTGATACTTTGAGATAACATGTACGCTTTGTCTAACGCTTCAATGTCATCTAACTTGTCATCAACGTAAATGTCAGCAACATGTTTCAAATGATATCCGTATATGTCATCAAAGACGTGATGTATCTCAACCTTTTGTGTTCCGTATAACTTTTTTAAATTCGCTAGTAGACCCATATCTCTTCCATAGTGTATAACATATTAAGTAAAAAGGATAAATCAAGGGTACACGTATAACGTGTTTTCCTCTCACAAGTAACATAGTCCATATCCAAGAACCTTGAATATGTGTAAATCCTATACATCCTTTTAACATAGTAGTAATTCCTCGCACCTCATCACATTACATAAGGGCATCGAAGAGTAGGCCCAGATGAGGCGTTTGTCGCTCTACGCTTACGCATAGATACCGCAACGACAACCCTGCGATATCGCTGTTTGTGCGTCTGTCCATTGCTAATCCATAGTGATGATTCCTCTCAAAGTCATAATATAATATAACATGTATCGGATATATTGTCAAGGCATTTAATGCCAGGAAAATCCTACAGTTTTTGGGGGGTGGCCGTGGAACAAAATGAGAACATTGATATACCTTAGAAACTATATATTGCATTTATAGATTACCTCTGACCTAATATCAAAGGCGAAAGGGGGTGATTCGCTCGGTGGGGATGCCGAGACCCCTACTTCAATCTCACACTCAATCTTTGAGAACTTTCACCCAGAACAGGTTACGTGAGCCACATCTACCTTAAAGGGGCCTCGGCGATACTCGGCGCTTCTCATATCTACATTATACAATGGATTTCATTTCACTACCGAGTATTTGTATAATATACCATATCGGGCGACCTTTGTCAAGGGTTTATTTTGAGATACTCTGAGAATACTCTGAGCTATAGATACTATACCCAGCACCCTCATAGTGATTATACCGAGATTTACAATAGTTGTCAAGGGCAAAGCTGTCGCAGCACGACACTAGCACCAGGCCATTTTCGTGTGTGATCTCTGAGAAACCTCTGAGAAATGCCGAGAGGCCGCAGGATTTAAACACAAAGACCCTATATTCTTTCGAGCCTTTTTTATATTCTTCCGATAATTATGATTTTGGGTGTCTTGTTCGCCAATACTTGCTCTTTCTCATTCCTAGATAGTATTCGCCTGGTTCGTAGTTCCATTTATGCCCATGATGACCTCTGATATCGCACCAGAGCATCCTTGCTTTGACTATGAGTTTTCGTATTGATAATGGCATATTGGTAATTATTTATTATGGTGTGACATGGCCTACGCTAGATTTCTGAAACTTTTTTACCCTCATTCCCACACATAGAAGATGTGGTCACCTATCTGTACGGTCTTTCTCTTCGTTGATGCCCACTCTGGTGTTACATATGTGGCGTGATAGTGCGTAGCGCCGAGCGTTATATCCTCTGCCTTTGATGAATTAGCAATGGCGGCGGCCATCATTGCGTTCTTCCACGCTTCCTTTTCTCTGATCTTATCTGATTTACCATCGCAATACCAAGAGAATTGACACCTGTTACGCACGGGCCAATAGACTCGTTCTTTCTCTGACAATGATGCATCATTACGGGTTTTCCAACTCTCGTATGTTGGTCCTTGTTCTACTACCTCGCATATAGTATTGGGAAATCGTTCATCTCTCACACGATTGATTACCACTTGTGCAACTGCGACTTGCCCCTCAAATGGTTGATTTTTTGCCTCGTGATATACGTTCATTGCTAGACATAGAAATCCAGCTGCGATTGTCTCAAACATTGTCTATATCCTTTCTAAAGTATGAATCAACATGATTTTTCGTCAACTTTGGCGTCCTCTCGTTTAGTTTGTCATTGTATTGATTTGCATGTTCAAATATCCTCGGTTTGTCGATTGTGATATTGTTTTTCTGCAACATCTGTATATGTTCTTTGATTGTAGGGTGTCCTCTAAGTCCATTGTAAACTTTCTGTATGTCGGTATACGCTAGTGTATCGTTTTGTATCTTTGAATACAATAGTTTTAACATTTGTCCTTTGATTTTGTCAGTTTCCTCAAGATTTGCAAGAAGATTGGTGACATAGAATATTTTATGTGGTATTTTTTTGTATTGTAGTGTGTTTATAACTCCTTGACATATCGCCAGTTCTACGTCTGGTTTGACATGTTTATTACGTCCTAGAAAAGTCCAACAAATACCAATCTCATCGTCTTCGTTAATATCGTAAAAGTGTATGGCCTCATGTACACGACTTGCGATAAACAAATTAGATGCTCCACCTTCTCCGTGATTGTAATGTTCTAAATTGTTTTGATATGCGTATATGTCCGCCCAAGTACTTCCTTGAGAGTATTTTGTAAACGAACAACCAAACGTAAAGTATCTCATATGCTATTGTTTAAATCTTGAAACCAATTGTAGTCAAGTGATTCTCTCTTACGTAACCACGGTGGATTTTTATCAAGATTATGTTTGTTAATAAAATCTGTTATCTCTTTTGTTGGTTGCATTTTAAATACCTCTATCAAATATTTTAAATGCTGTCGCATACTCGGATGAGCATCACCATGTAGTGTGTCATCTGGGTTTTGTATTTTACCACCCATACATATGTCAATCATAGATGGTTTAAGTTTTGATAGCATATCATGATATAATATCGCAATAGATGGTGTCATGCTCTTTTTAAAGTTCGCCATAGAAAACATTTCAAATGGTATGTTATGCTGTTGCAATGTGTCATAAGAGTTTTGTATGATCATTGCGTCTCTTTGTGAATATATTGATCTGTCGTCCTCTGTGTATTCTCTGTCCTTATAGTTCATGACAATACTACCTTTGAGTTGCCATACGTTGTTCTCTATAATGCTATTACGATCAATATCTGTCCAACACACCATAACCAAATCGTTTTCATCGATATCATAAAATTTTATGGCTTGAGAGAGTCGAGTTCCTATAAACAAATTACATGCTCCAGCTGCACCAAAGTTGTAAAATTTTTTAGGTTCTAGTTTTGCCGCAAGTATGTTTGCCCATGTGTTTAATCTGTATTTTGTAAAGCTACATCCAAATGTAAACAATCTTGCTGGTTTGATTTTATTTAAATCAAGCGCCATAGACAAATCCTCTGTGTGCTTCTAATTTGTTTACATACTCAACACCCTTACGATACATATCATCGTTGGCTTCTTTAAACAGTTCATCTTCTATTTCTTTGTTAGGAATATACCTTACCTTGTCTTTGTCTGGTATGTGTCGTATGGATAGTGTGTTAGGGTTTATTACTGCCGCCCATTCTATTGGCATGTTATAATGCTTCTCTATGTCTTTCAAGTCATATACATTTAGCATTGATACTGCAACATTGAGACAGTTGATATCTTTACGATATAGTGCTAGGTTTTTTTCAAACTCAAATACATTAATAGGGTATCTTATCCATTTTAATTTTATGCCATAGTGATCTACAGAGACGTTAAGTATAAGTTTCTTAAATCGTTCCTTAATCCACTCAATAGAATAACCATCATATTCTGTTTGTGTTAGATTGGTTGATATCAGTATTTCTATATTCTTAGCTTTGTCTTTTGGTATCTTTGATAAAAACGACCACATTCTTGGTAGTTGTATTGGTTCACCCCCATAAAAACGTAATCGCTTTACGTAATCTATATTTGCAATAAGATTGTTTTCGACCTCTTCATATCTCTTCTTACCTAGATTGATAGGTTTGTCCATAGTCCAATCTGCTGACTCCATTTCATACCACATATCTTTTAGACCAGACTTTTGTAATTCTGCTCTACGTGTAGATGAGTCAAATGGTATGCACATGTAACAACCTAGATTGCAAAATGTACCAAAGATACGTAGCTTTAAGTCTATGTTTTTTACTGTTGTTGGTAGGTCTTTGCCTTGGTTGTATTGTTGTCGGTAAGATTCCTGTCCTTCAGCTTCTTTATTGTAACAAACCTCACAACCAGCTATGGCTTTGCCTGATAAAGCATCGTTCCTGATCTGCTCCATCTTGGCTGATTTGAAATAGTCAAATGGCATCGTATTATGCAGGTTCATGTCAGCAATGTCAGGGTTTACATCAGCATGACAACAAAATCTATATTTTGATGCTGAGTCAGAAAATATCTCATTAAATAATTTTATGCAATATGTGTCATTCATAATTTCTTTTTATGTATTTAACAACCTTGTCAGCAAGTGTTATATTGTCTTGTAGATTGCCAACAACACTATTACAAGGTTGACATATAATACCCTTGAATTTACCCGTTTTGTAATCGTGGTCATATGTCCATACTGTTTTTTTCATCGTTCTTTGAAACAATCTATACTCTTTCAATATAGTTGGTTCATCACGACCACAGCAATCACACAAGTGATTGTCTGGTACAGTTCCTATTTGTTTTTTGATTTTGGCGACTTGTTTTGCAGCTATCTTGTCACAAGCTTTACAGTAGTTCTTATATTCTTTGTCACCGTTTTTGTTGTATGACCTATGTGCGAAATCTGTATAATGTTTAGTCTCATTACATCTACGACAAGTTTTTAAATCATCGTAAACTATAACATCTGATAGTTCATCAAAATATGGGTTAATAACTGGCATACAAAACAAACAAAATACATGCAACGAACAATATGGCTAGAGTATGGTTACCTAGATTAGCCCAACTGCTATTGACCGTATTAGTAGCATCTTTAGGGTCTATGAGTTTCTGTTTAAGCGTTTGTTTTTCTTTGTCTATCTTGATCAATGGTGCTGCGTGTGTATCATTACCAAACTGATCTGTAGTATCAAATAGTTCTAATTGTCTATCGTCATCACTCATTAGGGTCTCCACAATAAGAGCCAAACCAAAAGCCCTCATTAGTTCTTAAAACATGTCTGTTATTCTCCGAATCATAATAGGATGCTTTCTTTCTAGCCTCCTCTGCAAAATCTGAACATTCGTATACCGTCATTGGTTCATGACCAAGATCGGCAAACTTAACGCAATCCATTACGTACATTCCACCGACTAGTATTATAGCACAAAAGGTGTCTACCACATGTCCGCCTTGTATATTTCAAACTCTTCTTCTTTTTCGTATCCAACAACGTAAGCACCTTTATCTATACCTACGTGTGTCTCACCTGCTCGTTCTAACGAGAAAGTAAAATCTTCGCCATCCTTGTATCCTAGATAATCGCCACCTCTTTTGTTCGCCCAAAATTGTGCGACCTTTGAGTTCCTATGAACACTATAAGTTGCGTATTCTTTTTCTGTACTCATGCTAAGAAACACCTTGCTTGTTCACATGTTACATAACTACTGCAATTTGTAAGTGACAGTAACATAAAAAATAAAATTATTTTAAACACCTAACGCCCTCGTCATTTCTTCCTCTGTCAATGGTAAGTGTTTACCACTTGATATGTGATCAACCAATTGTTCGAAATAAAATGCTTCGTCTTCGTGTCCAGCACTTTTTAATACTGTACCTGCCATTTTTAGACATCTAAAAAACTTCATGTCATTATGACTTGTATCTTTACTTTGATACTTACCTTTTCTTTGATTTGACATCTTTCACTTCCTCTCTATTCCATAAAATTAATATACCCATGATTGATAAGTATATTAAAGCAAACAATCCTAGTGATAACAAAATTTCAAATATCATCTTTATTTTCTGCTTCTTTTTTCATCGCATAGAATATCACCGCATACACAGCGACAGATACACCTACACCTAAGAAAAATAATAATAAACCTGAAGTTAAATCCATGATATAATTTTATGTACTAATAAAATACCACCAATAAGTGATACTCCTAATATCGCAAAACTAAGCATGTGCTACCCCCTCATTAATATAGTCTGTTAACCAACTTGTTAAGTCATCCTCAAATTCATCATATCCAAGAAGTGACCAAGCATAGTCCTTATCTTTTAACTCATTAACTGCAAGTTCGATTAACCAACCGCCCTTTACAGCATCAATTGCTTTAGACATAGCATTTTCTGCCTCTGTCCAATAGTAGTCTTTTGTTTTACTCATAATAACCTCTCTTTCATTATTAATATATCATGATTCGTCTTAATTGTCAATGGTATCTTTTGTTCCCTCTTTGTTCTCATTTTCGTCTTCTACTTTTACTGTCTGAACAAAATAAGATTTTGGGTTCTTACTACTCCATATATTAATCAAATTATCCCATTTGATATCGTAAGATTTGTACAATCCACTTTCCTTATGATCTTGTAAGAATTTTACTTTAGATTTGTTAGTCTTGCATAATGCAAAGGCATCATACATTTCTTTTAGTGCAACATCTGTTGTATTCATAATAACCTCTCTTTGTTAGATTCTCTTTAATATTATAGGGTAATGTGATTATTGTCAAGGGTTAAAAACCCCCTTATTTTAGGGGGTATCCTACTATCAAAAGGGTCTGAAATACCCGCTGAGCGTCTGCTAAGCGTGTCTAAATCTACTATATTTCCTCATATTGAGACGTTTCTACGTTTCCTACTGATTTTGTGACTTTTCTGATATTCCCTTGATCTTGTACTATAGTTCTAATTGGGGTTGTATTAGTCTTGATTTTCTTTTTCAAGTTTTTTTGTCTTTTCTGTAGTCTTTCGTATTTTTTCGTCATATGTTCTAGTTGATTTCTTTTCTTGATTTTGTTCTCTTTTTGTTCTTTTGTAGTTCTAAATGATATGTTTGCCGATACAAGTAACAATACTGCTAGAGGGTCAAATACAAATATGAAGATTATGATCAATCCTCTGACTGCCTCGTCCAGCATGTCTTTGGCATTGTCACCATATACTAATTCTGCGATATACTTCAATGGTCCTACATCTGCCTCTAGTGCGATCTGCTCTTTCTCTACTGCAAACTTCTCATTGTTTAGTTCTACGATCTTGTTAGTTGATGATTTAATTACTGCATTAAGAGCTTCTCTTTCCTCTTCTTGTTTTTTACGTTCTTTTAGACCACGTGTTACATACTCCATATCAATATATTTTTCCATTGCCGCATCTAGAATAGCAATGGTACTCTCTGCTCGTGCAATCTGTTTTTCTTCAAATGCAATCTGTTTATCTATCGTGCTGATAATAAGTTGGTTGTTTCCTGCTGGTTTGACTTGATCTAGGTGTGCTTTCGATAGGAAACCAAAGATACCTATTGACGTGATGAATATCAATACTATTACTGCTGTGAAGAGATATGTCTTTAGTGTTCGTCCTAAATTTTTGTTACGCCAGTTTTGGTATAACCAAGATGCTGTAACCAACTTACCAACTTCTAATGCACCGCCCATGATAGCGATCTGCATTGCGGCACCACTAAAGATTGCCATCAATCCTACGATAGAATAAAATGCAGCTATACCAGATATCGCTAGAGCTGTTATTAGTGTGAGTAATGCCATCAACATAGTTTACCTTCTTCTCTTAAGGTCTAATTGATGTTTTATCCATTCTCTTGCTCTACCATTCCTTACTGGTTTCTTCAATAATGCTTTAACTCTTTTTGTAACTTCTCTAAACACATCTTCTTTTGCATCATTATTATCTACTACTATAAATCCTTGTCTAAAATGTAAACTAAACTTACCAATGTTACTTTGTACTGCTTTCCATGATCTAGCCACTATAGGTTCTGGTACTCTTCTAGGTCTCTTTGCGTTTCTCTCTAATGCAACGTCTAGTGAAGTGTTTACGAATACCATGTACGTGTCATATCCTAATTGTTTTAGATCATTTGATTGTCTTGCAATCTTATCATACTCTCTAGCTGTGCCATCGATTATAAGTCCTAATCGACCATCGATATAGTTTGCTTGTCTTTTGGATGTAATCTGTTTTGCTCTAGCTCTAACAGGGTCTCGTAAGTCTGCTTCCTTATCAGGCATTTGTAAAGACAGACCTGCCTTCTTTAATAGTTTTTCAAAAGCATCGTCTGAGTTTACTACTTTGAGACCCTCACCTCTTATGGTTTTACCCGCAACGTAAGACTTACCAGAGCCAGGGCCTCCAGCTAAAAATATTGCCTTAAATATATTTGGGTCGTAAACTCCCTCTGTCAACTGTTCGAATTTTATCATTTGTTTGTTCTCTTAATTCTTTGTAATATTTATCGCCACTATTATAGTTTGTTCTATGTTCGTTTTGAAAAGTCATTCTTCTTAATTTTTGTCTCTTTTTTGTAGTCATTCTCATACCCCTTTAAGATTAATTAAGCATAATGATGAATTAAGTTGCCTCCTATTCTAGTTCGAAAGTGCCACTGTTTTTACTTTCGTATTCTTCGTATTCTATTGAGCCATTCTTTGGTACCTCTTCGCCCAAAGAGTCTTTGACAATTGTAAATATTGTTTCATGTTTTTTTGTACCGATATCAAATTGATGTCTTAATTGTATAATTAAATACTTACCATCATACATATCTGTTTCATTAAGATTACTAAACACACCTCTTACATTTACACATTTACCAGCACCTATAGTGACATTACCATTTGCTGATGCTGTTGCCTTTAACATTGTAAACAATTCTTTATTCTTTGATTGTTTGTCAAGAAAAGTAGATTTACCAATCTCACTTGGTGAGAAACTATAAGATTCTGTATTTGTGTTATAGTGAGTTTTATCTTGACCATCATGCTCTGAAACAGCATGTAGAAATGTTTTTGCGTTGGGAAAATCGCCAACTGTTTTACCGTCTCTTTGTATCGGTGCATCACTATATATAGGATTCTCATCTATTCTAGCATGTTTTAAAAAGTCTTCAAAATAGTTTACAACTTTTTCATTAAAAGATTTATTAAATATATTAATCTCATCTAACTTACTTGATAATACACCTGTCGCTGTATTGATCAACATATCAATACTTCTATTGACTTCAAACGTTATAAGCTTTTTAAGGTCTTCTTCAACGTTAAATAATTTTGTTGTTCCACCAACTACAGCATCATCATCACCATGATTAAAATCTGCAACAGTTGGTTGGTCTAGCATGTTTTGTAAAGTTCTACAATGATAACCCTCGCTGTTCTCGAAAAAGAAATAGTGAGGTGAATTATTTTTTGATGATACTGATTCTAATAACATTTGTTTTATCGCATCAAAAGGTCTAACCGATGGAAAGATAACTCTTTTAACACCTGTTGAGTGTTCTATGTAAAGTGGCTTTTTAGATGCTATTATTTTTTCGTCTCTGAATATGTTTTCAATTATTTTAGTTGGGGTATCTTCATATGCTTTTGATATTCTATGTCTTACATTTTTCAATACTTCATTTGATACAAAATGCAATTGTACAAACTCAGCTTTTACACCTGCTTTAAATTTGGCCTCTACTTTATTAACAGTAAAAGTTTGATCTATGTAAATATTTGAATTTTCACTTAACGTTGGTGTAGATATTTTTAAAACAATATAGTCTTGGCCTCTAACGTGTCCTTTTGAAAACACATTGTTAGTATCCATAAAACCAACTGTGCCAGTCATACCTGAACGGTATATATCTTCAAAAATATTGACCTCTACAACTAATGCTTTTATATCTACCTTACCACCTGATGCTGTAATTAGATCGCATTTGTCTAAGGTAAATTCACCTGCGTATTGAATACCTGCCATTTAGAACACACTTTCTTGTACCAAGTCCTTAAACTCATCAACAAAATCGCTAACATATCTAGGGTCTAATAATTTTATGTTTCTTAATTCGTTTTGTCTAGCCACTTCATACTCATAATTTGTTATTGGTGTTGCCGATGGATAATCATCATTTGTTATACCAACATCAATCTTTAGTTCTCTATCACCAGATGACTCTGTTATTTCATAATGATGTACTGCATTTATATTGGTATATTTGTCAGCAACATATTTGTTAAATGCACCAGTGGTCATTGGCCATTGATGATATCTGTCTGTTATGTCATTGAATAATAAAACAACCCAATGTAAATTTACATTGTCATATAATCTATCAGCAATCATCTCTGGTGTTTCACCCTCTCTGACATAGTAAGTATCAAACAAAGACGAGTTACTTCTAATATCACTACGAACCTTAACTCGTCTTAATAAATTTTTTACCTCTTTAGGATTACCATCTCCAAGAGAGTCGTATTGTATGAATGGAAAAGTTTCAAAATACATCTTAGTAACCTTCTCTTATTCTCTCTCTTGTAATTAATTCTATCTCTGCAAAGTCTAAAGTTATTTGTGTCTCAACTGGTGGAGCACCTTCCTCGTTTGGTGTAAATGTTCTATATCTATCACCACCATAACTCATTGTCATGTTTTCTAGATAACAAGTACTAATCTTTTGTAGATACTCATTCTCTCTACCATTGTACATGTAAGCAATATCAAAAGTATTTGGTACTCTGAATTGTCTGCCTGTGCCTCCTACCATTTCTGGCACCATGTTAACTCTAAATGCGTATATGATCTTTCTTATCTCATCTGCTTCCTCTTGAGATTTAGGTATCATTTTAAAACTAAATTGAAACTTTCTTTTTGCAAGACCTTTAAATGCTAATTCTAATCTGTCTGCTATGACCACACCTTGCGATGCCTCATATGCTTCTCTTGTTCCAGCGAAACCTGGTAATGCACCAATTGTTCCTAGTGCTGCTGTTTGCATAGTCTCTGATAACATACCACCTAAATTATCTAGTGCGTTTCTAGTAACAGTACCAATATCTGCACCTCCTCTTATCTGATCAAAAGCCTGCATACCTAATCTAGCACCAGCACCAATAGGTGTGTCTGCGTAATCTGCTCTTGTAAAGTAGTTTGCACTAGGTGGCATGTATAAAGCAATCGCTGTATCTAATCTAACTGTTGGTGCTCTGTTAATATATGCGTTGTATCCACCTTTATATCTTTGTGCTTCTTTTGCTTCATAAGAACTTGGGCCTGTATGTGGGTTATGACTTTGATTTAATTGTTCAGTAATACCACTTTTATTACTTGTTTTAGTTCTTACATTACCATTTGGGTTTAGTCTTGTAATATATTTTGGTATGTTTGCATTTTTCTTAGCTCTCTCAGCATCGGTCATTGCGTTACCACGTCCACCGCCAAACTTTAGTTCTGCACCTGCTTGTTCATTGATATAGAACATAACATAGTGTCCTTGATTACCAACACCTGGTCCACCTTCTACGTCTAATGGGAATGAAAAGTTTTTTGTTTTTCTCTTACCAAATACTTCTGGTGGGGCAACACCTGGTCTCTGTTCATTCTTAGAACCAAATACACCCTTTAAAGCACCACGTACTTTCTTTAATACGACACCAGATGCCGTTGAAACAACTGCACCGCCTATTGTAGATTTACTGAAAAAAGCCATATAAATATCCTTTGATAGTAATATTTATATAGAAATGAGAAAATATAATGGCATATAGTGGTCGATTTAAACCATCTAATCCTAGTAAATATAAAGGTAATCCCATGAAGATAATATATCGTTCTACGTGGGAGCTTAAACTTATGAAGTACTGCGACACCACCAAAGCAGTAATTGAGTGGGGTAGTGAAGAGATATCAATACCTTATTACTCACCCATAGATGGCAAGATGCATAGGTACTACCCTGACTTCTACATGAAAGTTAGACAGAAAGATAGATCGATTAAAAAGTTTATAATAGAAGTTAAACCAAAAAAAGATTTAAAAGCACCAAACTCAAATCCAAAGAGAAGAACAAGACAATGGTTTATGTCATGTAAGACTTTTATTGTAAACAAAGCAAAGTTTAGATATGCTGAGGAATACTGCACAAATAATGGTCTAGAATTCAAGATACTTACGGAAGACCATCTACAACCTAAGTATAAATAATAGATATGGCACAAAGTAAATATATTCAAGCCGTAAAAAGGGCTGCAGCTGGAAAACCTAGGTCTACTGCATGGTTCCGTAGTAAGATAAAAGAGTTTGGAACACCAACTCAAACGCAACTTATTAGAGATGGTAAAGTGACATCTAGACCTAACTTTGGTAGATTAAATATGTTTGTTTATGACCCAAAGATGAAAAAGGAATTACCATACTATGATACTTTTCCTTTGATACTTCCTATTGAAAAATATAGTGATGGGTTTCTAGGAATAAATTTACATTATTTGCCGATGAATTTAAGAGTAAGATTATTAGATAGACTAGTTGATTTTACTAATAACAATAAGTTTGATTCAACAACTAAAATTGTTGCTGATTATAATAAATTAAAAAGAGTAAGACTTATTAAACCTGCACTTAAAAGATATTTAAATGCAAAAGTCAAATCTAAATTTAGACGAATTGATGCTGATGAATTTACTATCGCAACTTTATTACCAGTGGCTAGATTTAAGAAAGCAAGTATTGCTCAAGTACATAGAGACTCAAGGGGAATGATCTAATGGCAAAAAGTTCTTTACTAGATGGCTTTGCATATGGAGTCCTAAACGAAATTATCGCAACGTTTAGGGAACAAGATGGTGGATATGCTAGACCAGCACGTTATGAAGTAATCATTGGTCCACCAAAAACACAAACAACTGAAACTCTTAATTTAAAAGCATATACAGATTTTTTAAAAGAGAATAAAAAGATAATTAGAAAAACTTCTCTTGAAATGACACAAGTTGCTTTTCCAGCAATGACTTTAGAAAGTCAAGAAGATACGAATATCTACGGTCCACCAAGAAAAATAGTTACTGGTCAAACATTTGCTGAAGTAGCAACTAATATTAGATGTAGTGCTGATATGGCAGAAAAAGGTTTCATGGATGCTTGGCAAAGAATAGCAGCTAACAGACATGATTTTTCTGTGGGATATTATGCTGACTATGTTGGTAACATGCAGATATTTCAGTTAGATCAAGAAAACAAAAGAAGATTTGGAATAGAATTAGTTGAGTGTTATCCAGCAACAGTTGGTGAGATTGCTCTTGATTATGGAGCAACAAACTCTATATCTGTATTACCTGTTACATGGGCATATAGATATTGGAAAAACTTAACAGATGAAGCAGAATTACCGAGACCATTACTTGAAAGAATTGGTGATGTGTTCGTTAATACGGTAGAAAGACAATTAAGAAGCAGAATACCTGCCGTTTTAAGAAAATTGTAATCGTTATAATATAGGAGGTGAAAAATTATGGCATTACCTAAACTAGAAAACCCAACATATACTTTACAGTTGCCTTCTACAGGCGAGACAATAAAGTATAGACCGTTTCTTGTAAAAGAACAAAAAGTACTTTTACTAGCAACAGAGGGTAAAGAACAAAATCTAAAAGATGTTGTCAATGCAATAAAAGGGTTGATTAAAGGTTGTACTTTTAATTCAATCAATGTTGATGAGGCACCTCTATTTGATGTAGAGTATATCTTTTTAAAACTACGTGCAAAATCAGTAGGGGAAACTGCAAAAGTAAGTGTTTTATGCCCCGATGATAATGAGACTAGACAACTTGTAGAAGTTAATCTTGATAACATAGAACCAATCGTTGATGAAGGTCACACTAATATGATAAATATTACTGATACTATTAAGATTGAGATGGGTTATCCTACATTATCTGATTTTGAAAAAGGTTTCTCAACAGATGATACAGATGCAGCTCTTGAATTAATTAAGACATGTATTGGTACAATATCTGAAGGTGAGAAAGTATATAACAAAATTGATTATACTGAAAAAGAATTAGACGAATTTGTTGGTTCTTTTAATACTGAACAACTTGGTAAGATTATGCGTTTCTTTGCAACAATGCCGACACTAAAAACTGTTGTAAAAGTAACTAATCCTAAAACCAAAGTTGAGAGTGAAGTTGTGGTACAAGGCTTACAAAGTTTTTTAGCATAGGCCTTTCTCACGACTCTATAACGAACTACTTTAAAACCAACTTTGGTTTGATGCAACATCACAAGTATTCGTTAACAGAGTTAGAAAACATGATGCCGTGGGAAAGGGAAGTTTACTTGACAATGTTATTAGAATATATAAAAGAAGAGAATAGAAAACAAAGAGAAGAACAAGCGAGAAATAAAAATGGATAAAGTAAAAGTAAAAGAGACCAGTAAAGAGTATGAAGTAAGTAAAGAAGACTTAATACCTGCCTCACCAGAGGAAGAGAAAACATGGTATAATCAAACTGCTGGTATTTTAGATAGATTTAGATTAATTCCTAGACTTATCATGTTAGCATACATATATGCTTTCTATAAATCAATCACTTGGTTTATGACATTACCAGAACCTACAAACTCACAAGCGATGTTTATATCAACTATCGTTGGTGCAGGTGCAGCTTTCTTTGGTTTATATGTTGGAAAACCTGGTGCATCACTTCCTAAAGGTAAAAAATAATGGTCGTAGCAACTGGCGCAGCTGGAACAGATTTAAAAGACACATTGGGGTCTTTGACTAAATCTATTCAAAAACAGAATGCTATGGCTGAAGAACAAAAGAAAAAGTCAGCTGCACAAGCAAGAAAAAAATTAGAAGTTGCTGATGAAAAAGCAAAACAAGCACTTGATAAACTAAAAAATCAAATTGCTAATTCATCTGGCGAACAAAAAACACAATTAGAAGAACAATTAAAAGCTGCAAAAGAATCTGCATCTATGGCAGCTGCAGATTTAAAATCAAGTGCAGATGCAAGAAATCTAGAACTAAAACAACAAAGAGAACAAACTGTCATTGCTCGTCAAGCACAAGGTATCAGTCTAGAACAATTACAAGAAGACAGAAAAATAAAAGCAGACATAATGGCACAAAAAGCTGCACTTGCTAAATTAAGTGAAAACTCTGACTTAACTACCGATCAGTTGAAAAAGACAAATGCATACCAACAAGCTCAAGATAGAATAGAAAGAGCAGAAAAGAGATTAGAGAATAGACAGAATAGACGAATACAAATGAATAACTTGAAACAAACTCTTTCATTAAGTAAAATGGTAAAAGGATTTAAAAATTTACCAAATGCATTTGTTGGTGGATTAAAAAAATTAGGCGTAGGTGCAAAAGATAAAATTATGGCTGGTTTGATGCCAGCACTTAAAACTGCAGCCTTCATAGGATTTCTTGTTGCATTTAAAAAATTTATTGATAGTCCTCTCTATGAAAAGACAAAAGACTTTATAGTAGATAAAGTGCTTCCTTTTGTAAAGGGCACTATTAACGTAATAAAGAATATATTTAAATTCTTATTCTTCAAGGATGGTGTAGATGGTAAAGGATTAAGACCTGCAATAAGAGCTATCATGAGTTTCTTTACTGATACAATTCCACAAAAATTTGAGGATGCAAAGAAAGCAATTACTAATTTTTTTGTTGGTGAGGATGGTGAAAGTGGTTTGATTGGTGGAATAAAAGGATTCTTTAATGATGTAAAAGGTTTCTTTACCAAAACCATACCAGAGAAGATAGAGAAAGTCAAGACAAAAATTACAGACTTCTTTACAGGTGAGGAAGGTATCATAACAAAGATCACAGAGTTTTTCAAGTTTGATTTTGAGTCACTAAAAGCAACAATTAAAGATAACTTCAACGTGGAGAGTTTTCTTGATATAGTGTTTATTCCTTATGATGCTGCCGTAAAAGCATTGATGGGTTTCTTTGGTTTTAGTGAAGAAGACATAAAAGCATTTTCACTAAAAGACTTGATAACTGATACTGTAAAAAGTGTAGGAAAATTTTTTAAAGACATATTTAGTTTTGATGGTGAATCAATGTTAGGTGATATAAAAGGTAAAATAGCAGACATGGGTCTCGTATTGAAAGCGATGACTAAAGGTTCCATCGCAGCTGCAAAAGCAATCGCACCTGGTGGTGAAAGCCCAGCAGAAGCATATAGAAGAGTTTACAATGAGACTATGGCAACTGGCGAGAGTCAGTTAGATACTGCTGGTACAGGTGATGCTCAGATCGCAGAACAAATCGCAGCTGAAGACAGAGGTGGTGGAAAGATTGTAACTACATCCTCAGGTGCAGCATTCGTGCAAGGTGAGGGTGCTCAAGAAATGATAGAAGCCATGCAACGTGTTAATGGTACCTCTCAAGAATTAAATAATGAGATGGCAACTAACGTTGCAAATAATCAAAATGGAAGTCCAAATATAGTACAAGTTGTTGATGCTAAATCAAATAATAACTCACAAACAAATAATACAGTCGTAAGTAAAACAGTAACAGATAACGACCCTATCCTTGAGGCTGCTTTTTAATTAACCCATAAAAAAAGGGGCCCGAAGGCCCCTTTGAAGTTCAACATCTATAAGTTGAATTATGCGTTGTAAGCGACTTGCTTACCGAACACTTTGTTGATACCTGCAGCGATGATCGCTTTAGATGGTGTACCAACTCTGTAAGAAACACCTTTAGATGATCTATTTTCGTAAATCATCATACCTTCGTTTCTTAATTTTCCAACCATTGCAGCTGGAGATTTAAGATCGAACTTGTTTCTTAAAGTTTTCCAAGTTACATCAGCACCTGTATTAAATAGGTTTCTGATTTTTGTAGTTTTGCTTAGTGCTTGTCTACCCATGATATAGTCTCCTTTTTGACTTATTAGTGTTGTTAGAAAGTTAATCATCATTACCTCTTTCTTTGTTATTTCTATTAAATATACACGGTAATGATGATATTGTCAAGGGTTAATTTTTCCTTGATTTTCCTACTGATTTGCCAGTTTTTCAAAGTAATTCATAGTATCATCGTCATTTTGACTCGTAGTAGGAGTCTCTTTCGATTCAACAGGCGTCTCACTTTGTATATCCTCTGCGACATTACCGACCACTGTTTTACCACTTAAAACTATGTCAAGTCTAGTCTTCAACTCTTCATATGATTTAAAGTTATCAGTAGCAGTAAACTCTTTTAAAGGATATGCTTTTTGACATACTGCCTCTACTTTTGCCTCGTCCTCAAATAATTTAGAAGATGATTCAAAATCAGATGTATCATAGTTCCAAAACCCAGCGACTTTTCTAATCTTCAACTTAAAGTTTGCACCTGTGAATGGGTCAAACGGGTTTACTGGTTGTTCGTCTTGAAACTCTGGTTGCATGGCAGCCAAAAGTTTATCATATATTTTCTTACCATATCTGAATAAGAATACCTTACCTTCGTTATGTGGATTTTTAGGGTCTGTCACTACATAAACGTTAGAGTAGTATTGTAACTTTCTCTTTTGTTTTCTAGCGATCTCTTTGTCAGACTCAGTACCTGTGTTCCACAAAGCAGTATTATACTCTGATACAGGGTCTTTTTGATTAAGGGTAGTTAATGAATTCTCAATATACCATTGACCAGTTGGACCTTGAAAGGCATGTGAATATACTTTTGCCCAAGGTAACTCTTCACCATGAACTGCTGGTAAGAATCTTAGCACAGCATAACCATTGCCAGATTTATCTAACTCTGGTTTCCACAATCTCTCGTCTGTATATGATTTCTTTTCTTGAGGTTGATTTTCTTTAGTAACTGCGCCAAGCAATTTGTCTAAAGAATTATTTTTACGTATGTTATCTAATGACATCTTATGTCTCCTTATGTAAACGTATGTTATCGTATGTTATTAAATTTAAGTTAGGAAAAGACTTATCAACGAAATTAAACTTATTGTTAACCCAATTAAAAGTCACATTTGAAAACTTCTCAAAAGTATAATATAATTGTTTTAACCATTCGTGAGGTCTTGTTCCCAACGAGTACTCAGGTAGATAATGTTTACTACCTTTGTACAGGTTATTTATACGTTCTTCATCTTCATATTTTGAAATATCAAATCCGAACATATAAACTTCTTTTGCCTCTTTACTTGCAAGATGAACTGCTGTGCTTCCAGCACCCCACTCTTTACAATCTTCAATCGGCGTTATCAAGTCTTTATCATTTGGATAAATGACATGTAGACCTAATTCATTTTTCAACTCATCCTTTTTTCTGTTTGAGCCGTTGACAACCATCTGTCCTTGATTGTTGCCATAGTAAAAAACTTTTTCATGTAAATTTTTTAATTGTTCTATCATAAAATCATCTGAGGGTATAATATTCCAATCAGCAAAATAACATTTATTATTCATTGAATAACCTGATTGAATTACTTCACCTTGCATACCATAATCTACCACAACTAAATTATCTACTTTGTGATCTCTATAGATTGCATTACAACCCCAAGATACACCATCGAAACTAGACACTTCAAATCCTTTTCTAGATTCTCCATTACCATAAACATAATGTATCATTTCATTAAATTCAATAGGCTCATTCTACACCTTTTAGTGTCTATTGTCAAGAACTTTTTATAGTTATTCATAAGATTTTTTACATCTGTCCATATCAAATCGTCTTTCCAATTCTTTTGGTATTGAACTAATTCGTCTAATATGATCATTGTTTCTAGTGATACTCTCTTTCCTAGATACTCTCTTAATAGTAAAGGGTGAGTATCTTTCCACTCAAACAATTCCTCAAATCTATCTGTATATGGTTCTATCTCATTCTTGAAAGTGTACGTAAGTGATTCTGTTCTTTTCTTCCAATCTGTATAGTATTGATCTTCAAACTTTCCAACCCATCCACCTTTGACTATTATGTAATTTGATACAAAGTAATCTTCTATCTCTTTTTTAGTCTTTAGTTTTCTGGCTAGTCTTGCAAAGAAAAATCTATCTTTTCTTTTATAAAAACTATCTCTCTTTATTTTGGTCTTACCAGCAAACTTATGGTAATCATATTTGTTTTTAGAGAAGTGAGCTTTGATTGCACAATATGTCAGATATACATCAGCTGCGTCCATTGTTTACGTTACCCATGGTGTATATCCTTTTTCAGCAGCTTGTTCATCGTCCTCACCTATCAATTGAGTTACCTCTGGTACATAATGTTTAAGCATTCTTTCAACACCTTGATGTAAGGTTTGTTTACTCATGGCACAACCAGAACAAGCACCAGCCATTTCTAATCTAACAACACCTTTGTCGTAAGATAAAAAATTAATCATACCACCATGCATTGCTACATTGTCTTTGATATTCTTTTCTAGTACCGATTTAATGTCCTTGATAATTTCTTCGTCACTTCTTTCCATTGTCTATTGCCACGAATGTTTGCCCATTGTAGGTTCTGCAAAATCCATACAGTATTGTATATGTTTTAAGTCTTCTTTAGTTTTTAGAAAATATACCTCTTGAGCAAAATGTAATTCTACATTATTTTCTAATGCTAAATTTAGTAACTCATTACGTCTTTCTGCATTATCTGTTAAACTGTACATACTACAAAGCACAATACCATCTGGCTTTACTTCTTTTATGTAATGTTCTAAATTAGGTTGCCAATCAAGATATTCGTTTTCAAACTCATAACTAGAATACTTTATTTTAAATTTTTTACAATAATTATCTATTGTTGCTCTTTGCATATACTTAGGAAGACCTTTACTAAATCTACTATTCCATGCCTCGTAAGTGATGAAGTGTTTACCTGTATAATCATGATCTTCATCTGATCTATGATCACCAGGCACTCTAAAGTAACCACCAGGTAATCTTCTATCGTATTCCTCACCTTCGAGTAAGATACGCATATCTATTGCAACCCTAGTGTATCCCTCTTCATTGTTTATATTACCATGCATGTGTTCTTGCCAAAATAAATGACTTTGCCCAGGTTTGAGTTCGACAGGATATGCCGCATCAAGACATACTTTTTCAAATTTATCTAAACTCCATTTTTCCTCTATGACTTTTTTTGTAATCTCACAACTCTTTTTCCAATCTATAAACCAAACTGAAGCTGTCTTTGTTGCCAAAGTTAATGGAGTCCAAAAGGTTCTAATTCCTCTACCGTTTCCTACAAATACACCTTGATGAAAATTTAATCTTCTACCCGATTTAGCTTGATTAGGAATTACTACTCTAAGGGTTCCTTGTCTTTGAATCATGTATCTCTTATTATCTATTCTAGGTGGTGCATACTCTGATAAGAAAGCTTCAAATAACTCCATGAAGTCTTTACGTGAACAAGCATTCTGAACGTACATTTGTAAATCGACTACCTCTGTAGGTGTCAATACTTCATGAATTTTTTCTAATTCTTTTACCTGTGGAAATTTTTCTTGTATTGTTCTTAGTGCCCAACCTGGCAAATCGTATTTTTTTAAATCATAATTTAATGTCATGTTATCCCAATGTTTACCAACATTATCTAACATCCACTCTCTACTTTCCATAATTTCTCCTTTATATTGGTAGTTTACCTACTCCACTATCTTTTGTTTTAATAAGTTTTAGTATTGATGCGTCAGCTTCAATCTTTTGTTTAAGACCTTTTGTAATTAATTTTTTTATTGTCTCAACATCCATGTTATTTTTATCACAATAATACATGACAGAATCTAAATGATTTAGATTCTTTTCAATACATATCTTTTCGATTTCTAGAGAAAACTTTTTAGGTGTCATTTTTGTTATCATAATTTTTCACGCCTGTTTCTGTTGCTAGGTACAGGCAAACCCCGAAGAACTAAGCCGCTAGGCTGTATTCTCCATATGCAAAATTATTGTTTGCATCTATGGTTGTGAATCCTCAGCTAAGATACTCGTCAGTAGTCGAAACCTATTTCACCCCCTAAGTCGAAGTTATCTAGGTTTGGTGGAGGTGGGCGGTACCGCCCCGCCGTCCTAACTGCTTTTTTACAAAGCGTCATCGAACTCAATTTTATTTATACCACATCTAGATTATAAAGTCAAGATATTTCTTACATGAATTGATGTGCTTTCAACATCATCCTCGTTCATTAATATCTCAAAACCTTTTCCTACAGCTAGAACACATGCCATATTGTAATCGGGGTGGAATTCAAATATTGTAAATGATTGTGTTTTAAGATTTACAGCAGTAAATACCCACACAAAGATTTTAGCTCCGTCTTTCTTAACCAGTTGACCTTGACCCATAAATGCTCTATACTCACCTCTTAGCTCTAGTATTCGTATAAAAGCATCACCGTTTTGACATAGATGAGGCTTGTCTACCATAAATGGTTCGAAACTATCTAGCTCATCGCCTTTTGGTAATTCTAGGTATGGTTGTTTTTCTGACTTTGTATCTGGTGTGTTTGCTACTGCATTAACGCCAAAAACAAAAACCAGACTAAGTATTAATAGTAATTGTTTCATGGCTTACTTCCTTATTGAACTCTGTAGTGATTTCCTCTATCATTGGAACATAAGCCTTCTTGTCTTTGATAAATTCTTGCACTACACCGTCCTCTGTTACGACCAATATAACAATCTGGTCGATTGATTGAGCAGTCCGCTCCTCAAACATTTCGGCATAGGCAGATGCTTGAATATAGTAATTTTGATTGTATTCATCGCTACGCTCTCTTGATGCCGTTTTAAAATCAATCACCGACAAGATACCGTTGTACTCAGCAATGCAATCAACTCTACCTGCTAATTTGTATTTATCCGAATATAAGCTACATTCTTGAGCTCGAATGTTGTCAATGTTGCATAGAACCTTTGTGCTTAATTGTTGAAACAAACAATATGGTAAGAAATCTTTTTTAGCTTTGTCAATATCAAACGTATTATTAAGGTAATCTTCACACATATGGTGAACCTTAGTACCTCTTGACGCAGCTGTTCTAGAAATATAATTAGCGACATCTTCACCCACCCGTTTACGCCACTCGAACAAACCTTTTTTATTTCGTGTAGATAATACCGTAGTGATCGAGGGATACTTATTTCCCTCTGGTGTAATGTAATATCTTTTCTTTTCAATAGTTTCTGTTGCCAACTCTGGCAACGTCACAGGCACATGATTAAACAATTCCTACTACCCTCATTCTGTCAACTAATCTTTGAGCTCTATTAGTGACTTGACGATACCAACCTGAGTCAACCATTTCGTCTGCAGCTTTCTCCCAATCTTGAGCATCCACTCCAGCTTTCATACCTTTAAATTTAGATAATCTTGGTCTTCCCATGTTAAACATCATATTTGCTATTATTTGTTGTACTTCCTCTGGTAAAGTATCAAAGTTAGGATATAGAATCTTACACTCATCTATAACAACTTGACAATCTTTATCAAATAATTCTTTTACTCTTTCCTCTGATACAGGTGTTCCTACATCTTGACCATGCTCTGGGTCTGATTCTAATATCAAGTGACCTATGCCACAAGTTGGGTAACCCAAGTGATCTTTATATATTTCGTATTTTACACCTTCATCTATTTCTAATTGTTCTCTTAACTTATCAATATCCATTATTGCTCCAATCCTAAACCAAGTTTAGTTTTTTCTATTAAATATTCTCTTATGAAACCTGAACGTACTATATCAGCGATTGTAAATTCAGTTACATTAAAAGATTTCATATTCTCTAATATTCTCATAAAATCATGTAAACCATTCTTGTCATTTGTTTTAACTAAATCAGTTTGAAAAAAATCACCTGCAAAACATATCTTAGAGTTTTGACCAACTCTGGTAATTATAGTATCTAACTCATGAAAGTTTAAATTTTGACACTCATCAACAATTATAATAGAATTATCAAAAGTTAATCCTCTTAAAAATGATGTTGACATAAAGTACATTGAACCTTGATTAATCAATCTATCATATAACATATTAAACGCTTGTTCATTTGGTTGTTGAAACATAAACTGAACCATGTTTCTATATGGTATTTGATATAATGCTGACTTATCTTCCTCGTCACCAGGTAAAAATCCTATCTCCCTTGTAGGAATTAGTGATCTAACCACAACTACTTTATCGTATTTTGATTTTAAATTAAGAACGTCTTGAAACGCCTTATATAAAAGAATAAAAGTTTTACCTGTTCCAGCTGCTCCAAAGACAAACTGGTTCATGTCTTTATCCCAAGTATCAAATACTGCCTTTTGGTTTTCACCAATAGGTTTGATCTTGAGCATATCCTCTAATCTTACATCTGTTTTATTTTTTGACATAGCTTTCAGTACCACTTTTCTCAAAGTATTTATTAATCATTTGCAATAAGTCATCATAATCAGCGATTATTCTAACCTCTTTCTCTATTGTTTCAATAACGTCTGGGTGCTCTGCTACACCTACAGGTTTTTCTAACAATACTTCAACATTTGCAATATGTTTGTCGATATGACCTTGAGCATGTGACTTGAAAGCTTTAAGTATGGTATCTCTCATTTAATAAGTCCTCGTTTTCTTAGTATGCTTTTTGCTTTTAGTTTACCATGTGATTCACCAGAACCAAATCTATCTGCAAGAGGTGAATTAGGATGATTTTCAGCTACTTTTTGTAAAACTTCTTTCATCCCACCATCTTGTTTGATTCTATCTCCCACACCACCAACAATGTTTATAGGCGTTGGCATTTGTTTGTATCTAGGATTATCTTTTAAAAACTTTTCTAACTCATCCCAGCTACAAAATTCTTCGTATATATCCTCTGTCTCTGTATCTCGTATCAAATAAGTTGGCATTAGTCAGTACCTCCAACTTTTATTTCCATGTCTTCGGTCAATACAAGAGGTTGTTTTAATTTTTCTCTTAACTCTGTATTTTCTTTTCTTAATTTTCTTACTGTAGATATTTTTGACATTAACTCACCATTTGTTTCTTGATGATATCTATTCATATCTTCTAGTCTTTTTATTTCTTTAATTAAATCTTCTCTAGATAACTTATCAAAGTTTTTTATTCTAGGATGATCATCAACTACGTAATTCCTTTTGTCCTTTGTCATACCAAATCGGTGTCTCTCTGTTTTTCCATGTTGCAAAATCTTTTTTATAATTTATATAGTAGTTATGATAAGCCGATATTACACTCTCTGTCTTACAATCATCTGGCATACATTGAGGTAATTCTGTTACTTGTCCGTGAGGAATATTTGTAGGGCATCTTTGTAACCATAGAGAAGGTTTAGCTGCACCATGTATCTTTCCATATCTATATTTAAATTCTGCTAGTGTCGCCATGTATAAAAAGAAAAGTTTATAATAATTACCACTAGTCTCTCTTACCCATATACCATCGGGGTGTTTAACGTGTGATGCTTTATATAAATGATTTTCTCTCTCGTCATCAAGTCGCCATCTTTTTGCTTTGCGACCTGTTTTAGTTTCGCCAATATATTCTGTACCGTCAAGTACCCTATGAGCAGTACTCAATAGTTGAGCATACTCAATGGGCATCTTGACAATATGTTTATCACAATGCATTTCTGCACAAATGGCAGGGTCTCTGTCAAGTTCAAAAATGTTCATTATGATTCTACTCTACACTAGATTCAGGTTGTTTGTCAACCTCTATAATCTCTGTAATATTTTTTTCAATATTAGATAGAGATTGTGCTTCCTCTATTTCGAGTTTTTTGTTAACTTCTTTCTCAAGTTCTATCCAAGCCTTTTTAGACTTTAGTTTAGAATAGACCATTTGGTCTTTCTTGATTCTGTTAACTATTATTTTTTGTGCCTCTAGATCAGAGTATTCAAGTAATACATATGCAGTAAATTGAGCACCACTAGCATGTATTTCAATCTTCTCTGGTCTATATCCAGCAACATCTACAGAAGCGACAACATTTTTCATTGCCTTCTCAAATTCTGTAAGACTTGTAGCATTGATATCGTCATCTGTACCTAATCTAGTTACAAACGATTTTATCATCGCATC
>CEQT01141381.1_pt1 | contig 27481 bp, 25 predicted proteins | sample 530951 | NCBI WGS metagenome assembly CEQT01 (sample SAMEA2621132, study PRJEB7988) | marine metagenome | biome: marine biome (ENVO:00000447); feature: surface water layer (ENVO:00002042); material: "saline water (ENVO:00002010), including plankton (ENVO:xxxxxxxx)" | depth 5 m
GGAGCCTCCATTATCACCAGTTTCTATGTAAATCAGTAAGTTAGCGGTATCGCTGGTCGGAAAATACGGAATTTTCCGTGCCTTGGCGGAAATTTCCCGTGGGGTTGGGGAAAGTGGATTTTTGGGATTTGTTGGCAATGTCTTACGTAGGCGTATGAATTTCCTGAAGCTCGGTATCAGTTCAGTCAGACAGGGCACGTAGGTGTTGGCGAATGGCGCGGAAATTTCTGGCGTGGAGTTGGGTGTGATAGAGGGGAGGGCGAGGCAGCAAGACGCGCTGGATCTCGAGCTGAGTGTCTCGTTAATGCGACGCAGTGTGTCGCAGTGAACTAACGATTCCTTCTCGCGCTTGCCTTGACTCGGCTATTATTAGGTTTCTTGAAGTTTCCTATATTCAGATATGCATTTCTCGCCAAGGCAGGACGCCATGGTGGAAGACCATGAGACGGAGCTCGCCCCAGAGGTAAGCGCCGTGCGGTAGCCGTGCTAAAAGTAGAAGGTTAGTTGATCTTGGGACTCATAATCCCTTGGTCGTAGGTTCAAGTCCTACTGGGCCCACCATTCAGATCAGCGACTTACGATTTTTCTCTGGTGAGTCCCATAGTCCAAGGGTACATTTTCGGTACAGTGCCGATCCTTCAGCCCCCTGGAGACTTTCATGGCCACCATCGTCAAGACCCCCTCTGGTAGCTGGAAAGCCGTCATCCGCAAGACCGGCTGGCCTGCCACCGCCAAGACCTTCCGCACCAAGCGTGACGCTCAAGATTGGGCACGCCGCACCGAAGACGAAATGGTGCGTGGCGTCTTTGTCCAGCGCAGCGCCTCGGAGCGCATGACGCTCGAAGCTGCGCTCAAGCGCTACCTTGCCGACGTCACCCCTACTAAGAAGCCCAGCACCCAAAAGAGCGAACGCCACAAGGCCAACACGCTGATTGAGCACCTGGGCAAGTACTCTCTCGCGGCCCTGACGCTGGAGTTAATTGCGAAATTCCGCGACACGCGGCTGAACAGCCTCGGGCACCGGGGGAAGCCCATCAGCGCCAATACCGTGCGCCTGGAGCTCGCCTTGCTTGGCCATCTCTACACCGTGGCCATCCAGGAATGGGGCCTCGGCCTGACTTACAACCCCGTCCAGAACATCCGCAAACCCAGCCCTGGAGAAGGCCGCGATAGGCGCCTGAGCCCCGACGAGGAGAAGCGACTGTTTGCTGTGCTACGGCAGCACAGCAACCCCATGCTGGCCTGGATCGCCAGAATCGCTCTGGAGACGGGCATGCGCTCGTCGGAGACCCTGACCCTCACACGCTCCCAGGTCGACGTGAAACGACGGGTAGTGCGCCTCAGCGACACCAAGAACAACGAAGCTCGCCTGGTGCCGCTGACCCAGGCCGCCACTGAGGTGTTCAAGCAAGCGCTGAACAACCCCGTGCGCCCGCTCGATTGCGACCTGGTGTTCTTCGGCGAGCCTGGCAGGGACGGAAAGCGCGGCCCCTATGCCTACACAAAGCTCTGGAACCAGGCGAAAAAGCAAGCAGGGCTCATTGATTTTCGCTTCCACGACTTAAGACATGAGGCGGTCAGCCGATTAGTAGAAGCAGGGCTATCTGACCAAGAGGTCGCCGCGATCAGCGGTCACAAGTCGATGCAGATGCTGAGGCGGTATACCCACTTGAGGGCCGAGGATTTAGTCGAGAAGCTGGATAGACTGAGGGAGGTCTAATACATTAATAGCTTGAGAAAACTAGGTAGAACGATCAGGCGGCTTCAGACCCTGAGCGGACATGCCAGGAAATGTAGTAGGCGCGCGAATTTTGGGTATATAGCCTAATTAAAATTAATTTTTAAAATCATAGACTTGAAAGAACCTAGTAGGCTGCATTTACCGGGAAAAAGTGCCAGCACGCTCATTCAATCATAGAGCGCGCCGTCTAATACACTGTTAACTCTCAAGAGAAATCGAATGGATAAGCAAGAAATTATTGAAAGCCTCAATCTTTTCAAAGAGAGGTTGACCGGTGAGGTTGTAGAGGCATTCCATACTCGGGGAAGCGAGTTTGGCCAAGAGAGGTTTAATGCGTGGCGCCGCAAATTTTCACAGTTTCTGGATGACTATCTGCCTGGTGAGACATCTGTTTTAAATGCCAAGCTTACACACTTCATGTTCTCAGTACGGCATGGCGAAAGCGATGCTCAGAGATTTTGGAGGGAAAATGGGGAGACGATGCTGGCATATATCGACTCATTGATCATTGATGTTGAAAACGATGAGTATGATTTTAGAGAAGCAGAAAGCGAAAACGAGCCCGAAGTGCAGCTAACTCAAACGGAAAAGCCCAAAGATAAAGTTTTTATAGTTCACGGGCATGACGGAGAGGCAAAGGAGCGCACCGCTCGCTTTATCGAAAAGCTAGGTTTTGAGGCAATAATACTTCATGAGAAAGCGAGCCGAAGTATGACTATCATTGAGAAAATTGAGAAGTACTCAAATGATGTAGGCTTTGGAATAGTTTTGTATACACCTGATGATATGGGAAATGTCAAAGGTGAAGCTGAGAAAGGCGAACTTAAATATAGAGCCAGGCAAAATGTAGTTTTCGAACATGGCTTTTTAATTGGGAAAATTGGACGAGAAAATGTAACTCCATTAGTCGAAGGCGCTATTGAGCTTCCCAATGACATAAGCGGTATCGTCTACATCAATGACAAAGACTGGCAACTCGATATCGCAAAGGAAATGAAGGCTGCCGGTTATAATATTGACTTCAACAAATTAATTTAAATTGAGTTAACAAAGCGTTGCACCGGACAAGCCGGTGTGCGCGGCGTTAGGCAATTCAAACGAACCAGGGATTCATATGTCGCAATACATTAAATTACTTTCAGACATGAGCTTGATGGCTGGTCTGATTGGATACTTTGAATACACCGAGCGACATGAGATTGCTGATTGGTTAGAAGATTCCAGCGGTCGTATTCCTGATCCGAGAGTAACGAGTCATGAAAATCATGAGCCGCTTTCGGAAGACAATGCTGATGAAAATCGGGGCGACGAGGGACAATCGAGCGCTACAGGCGAACACAAGACTGATGCACCACCTTGGCAAGAACTACTAATGATGAATCAATGGATGTTCACTCTTGGTGACGCAGATTGCTATCCATCAGTACCGCATGGACATTACAAAAGCAAGACCAGAGAATGGCCTAAACTGAACCCTTATACAGGACGTGTATTTTTTGACGTTCACAAAGAAGACGCCAGCAAGCGACTAAGTAAGAAAGACATGATTAAGCTTTGGAATGATTCAAATTTCATTAAGCATTGCCGGAAACAAGTCCTCTGGTATAGCGATTTCGCTCCGAGCTATGGATTTCCTAACGCTAGGCGTGGAAAGTTGGCTTTTCCAAGGTGGCGATAATGCCTGAAAAGTTGCTGCACACGGAAAAATTATTCGCTACGCTCCCGGTTTTCCGGTGAGCAAAGCGTTTGATCTTACCCAGCAATTTTGGACACTGATCTAAGCGATCATTCGGGCTTCGAAGACCTCCGGGCTGATCATCCCGATTGCACTGTGCCGGCGCTGCCGGTTGTAGTCCAACTCAATATACTCGAATACTTGTCGTCGCATGGCGTCCCGGGTCTCGAATCTCTCGCCATGGATGGCTTCAACCTTGAGGCTGTGGAAGAAGCTCTCGGCGCACGCATTGTCATAGCAATTGCCCTTGGCGCTCATGCTGCACTGGAGTTCGTGGCGGGTCAGCAACGATTGGTATAGCGTCGAACAGTATTGACTCCCGCGATCGGAGTGGACGATCACTCCCTTGGGCATCTTGCGGCCCCACAGGGCCATCTGTAGGGCATCGCCGACCAGGTCAGCAGTCATGCGCTCGCTCATCGCCCAGCCGATGACCTTGCGTGAGTACAAGTCGAGCAGCACGGCCAGGTAAAGCCAGCCTTCACTGGTCGCCAGGTAGGTGATGTCACCGACCCATTTTTGGTTCGGCGCGTCGGCGGTAAAGTCCTGTTTCAGCAAGTTAGGAGCCACGGGCAATGCATGCCGTGAGTTCGTCGTGGCCTTGTACTTGCGGGCCGCTTTAGCCCGCAGATTCTGCCGCCGGAGGCTGGCAGCCACAGTATTGCGACAGATGTCGACGCCAGTATCGTTCAGGTCGTGGGTCAGCCTGGGGGCGCCTGAGCGCCCCTTGCCCTGCTGAAAAGCCTGAGCCACACGCTGGTCAGTGATGGCCTGTTGACGGCGCCGCGGGGACGGTACTCCAGCACGCTGACGCCAGGCATAGTAGCCGCTGCGTGCCACGCCGAGTATGGCGCACATACGCTGAGTACTGAATGCCAGACGATGCTGCTGGATAAAGGCGTACTTCACTTCAGGCTCTTCGCAAAGTACACCGCGGCCTTTTTTGTTATGGCCAATTCCTCCGACATTTCAGCGAGTTGCCGCTTAAGTCGGGCGTTTTCTTCGGCCAGTGACTGCTCGCGTTCGGAGGCGTTTTTCTTTTGCTGGGCCTTGGCACGCCATTGATAGAGCTGGCTGGGCTGCAAGCCCAGCTCACGGGCGGCAGCGGCAGCCCCCACTCGGTCAGCGAGGGCAAGTGCTTCCTCGCGGTAGGCATCGGAGTAACGAGCACGTGTCTTCTTCATCGGGGTAGCTTGCTTTGCCATGGGTCACCCCGTTGAGTGTATACCTTAACGGGGTGTCCACTGTTGGTGGGCAAGATCAATTTCTGCTTTCGTGAACCGTCCGGCCCACGCGGGTCGAGAGGATACAGCGCGCAGCACGCACACTAGCAACGATGTGGACGCTGGAACCGGGAGAACCCCATTTTCAGAGGCGGCGGGATTTTCCGATACTGGCTTCTAACATCATGGGAGCCATTGACCAGCGGTAGCTCAGGCGGCCAATGGCCGCCTTTCCGCTAGGAGGAGCGCATGGACGAACAGACACGCCGACAACGGTGGAAAGAGCTGGAAGACAGGACCTTCGAACAGGCCGGCGAGACGCATCCAGAAAGCGGGGAGCCGGCGGTTCGGTGGCTGACTTCCGAAGAGCTGGACGAACTGCGGCGAGATATGAAAGAAGCATCCGCTTGGGCGCGTGCTGAGCTGAAGCGGCGAAAAGCAGATAGATAGGCTGGTCGCCGAAGCCAGTGCGCACCGACCCAAGCCCTCTCAGCCTTTTTGGCTCTGATCTGTGATGTTGCTGCCGCTAACGTGCATAATTGTTAAATGCATTCATGCGAAAAAACTATAACTAGCTGACGGAAAAGGGAACTTTTGAGGATATGCTGGTTTATAACGCCACCAAGCAGCAGTTCATCGACGATGTACGAGCCAACGTAATCACCGACGCCATCGAGAACGAGGTGGCACGCAGGCTGAACCGCAACTCGCCCCGTAGTGAGGTGGCGTCGTGGGAGAACTCTCTTCGCTTCATGATGAGCGCTCTGCTCGACGAGGGCATTCCTGCATCGGCGGGGGTCGCCATCGAGTACAACATCCCGCTGACTAATCGCCGGGTGGACTTCATCCTGACCGGCAAGAACCACCAGCGGGATGATGCGGCGGTTATCGTGGAACTGAAGCAGTGGCAGTCCGTCGAGGTGACGAATAAGGATGCCATCGTGCGCACCCAGCTGGGCGGCGGCGTGCGTGAGACCAACCATCCGTCGTATCAGGCGTGGTCCTATGGCGCGCTGATCGAGGACTACAACGAGACGGTACGCTCGGAGTCAATCCGCCTAGTGCCTTGCGCCTACCTGCACAACATGAAGCAGGGGCACGCCATCAATGATCCCTTCTACGAGCACCACACAAGCCGTGCGCCGGTCTTCATCTCGCAGGATGCCCTGAAGCTCTCGAAATTTCTGAGCCAGCACATCAAGTACGGCGACAGCAACGACATCATGTATCGCATCGAGCACGGTGTGATCAAGCCGAGCAAGAACCTGGCGGATGCCCTGGCCTCGATGATGCAGGGCAACGCCGAGTTCCTGATGATCGACGAACAGAAGCTGGTCTATGAAACCGCCGTGGATCTCGCTTACAAGGCGAAAAGCGGCAAGAAGCAGTGCCTGATCGTCAAAGGCGGACCGGGCACCGGCAAGTCGGTGGTGGCCATCAACCTGCTGGTAGAGCTGACGAAGCGCGAGATGATGACGCAGTACGTCTCGCGTAACTCGGCCCCGCGTGAGGTCTTCAAGAAGAAGCTGACCGGCACGCGAAAGAAGACGCACATCGACAACTTGTTCAAGGGCTCGGGCAGCTACGTCAATGCCGAGCCGGATACCTTCCATACCCTGATCGTCGACGAGGCGCACCGCCTGAACGAGAAGTCGGGCATGTACCAGAACCTGGGCGAGAGCCAGATCAAGGAGGTGATCGCCGCGTCACGCTTCTCGATCTTCTTCATCGATGAAGCGCAGCGCGTGACGCTGAAGGACGTCGGTACGGTCGAGGAGATCTGGCGGCGGGCAGCCGAGTGCGGCGCCGATGTCCACGAACTTGAGTTGGCGTCGCAGTTTCGCTGCAACGGCTCAGATGGCTATCTGGCATGGCTCGATCATGCCCTTCAGATTCGCACCACGGCCAACACTGACCTAGAAGATATCGACTACGACTTTCAGGTGTTCGATGACCCGAGTGCCCTGCGTCGGGCGATTCTTGAGAAGAACCGCAAGGCCAACAAGGCACGCATGGTGGCGGGCTACTGCTGGCCCTGGGCCAGCAAGAAGGATAAGCACGCCATGGACATCGTGTTTCCTGAACATGGCTTCGCCGCCCAGTGGAACCTCGATGACGACGGCATGCTGTGGGCGATCGCCGATGGATCAGCAGAGCAGGTCGGCTGTATCCACACCTGCCAGGGGCTCGAATTCGACTACGTCGGCGTCATCATCGGCGACGACTTCGTGATTCGTGACGGCCGCGTGGTGACGGACGCGACGAAGCGGGCGGGGCAGGATCGCTCGGTGCATGGCTACAAGAAGATGCTCAAGGAGCAGCCCGAGCATGCCCGTGCCCTGGCGGACCAGATCATCAAGAACACCTATCGCACGCTGATGACGCGGGGCCAGAAGGGTTGTTACGTCTATGCCACGGACCCCGAGACCCGTGAGTACTTCGCGGCCTTCGCTCGTACGCAGGCAGCCACCGAGCATACCGGTCTGGCTGAAGAGGCCGAGACGCTGGATGGCTTGCACCTTCCCATCGTGGCACGTGATCAGGCCGCGCCGTTCGAGCGCCATGTGCCTGTGTACGACCTGAGCATCGCCGCCGGTGAGTTCAGCGAGATGCAAATCGCCGACGCCGAGCACTGGGTCGAGCTGCCAGACTTCATGCGCGCGAGCCCCGACCTGTTCGTCAGCCGGGTGGTGGGGGAGTCGATGAACCGGCGCATTCCCAACGGCGCCTGGTGCCTGTTCCGTGCCAACCCCGGTGGCACACGGCAGGGCAAAGTCGTCGTGGTGCAGCATCGCGCCATCGAGGACCCCGACCACGGCGGCAGCTTCACGGTGAAGCAGTATCAGAGCGAGAAGGTCGAGGAGTACGGCGAGTTCGTGAACCAGCGCATCGTGCTGAAGCCCCAGACCAACGCCTTCGGCTACAAGGACATCGTGCTCGAGGACGAGCTCGAGGACCTGAAGGTCATCGGCGAATTCCTCTCCGTGCTGTGAGCAAGTAGGCGGCCGGATCGCCGCCTATACCGATGCAGGCTAGATAGCTAGCGGCAGAGCAGACATGCTCACCGCTATCCGATACCGCAGAACCAGGTGAGCCCTAGATGTCAGATCCGTTCAAGCAGCTCCGCGACGCCATGGACCAGTTCGCCACCGAACGCGACTGGGACCAGTTCCATTCGCCCAAGAACCTGGCCATGGCGCTGACGGTAGAGGCAGCTGAACTGCAGGAGTGCTTCCAATGGCTGACCGAGGCGCAGTCCAGGGAGCTGGATGAGCAGCAACTGGCCGCCGTGCGCGATGAAATTGCCGATGTTCAGCTCTACCTGATCCGGCTGGCGGGCAAGCTGGACGTGGATATTGAAGCGGCATGCCGGGCTAAGATAGAGAAGAATGCGGAGAAATATCCCGTCGACCAAGTGAAGGGAAGTGCGAAAAAATACACGCACTATCAGGATTGACGTGATGTGTGGCCGCTTTGTCCCCCTGCAGCGGCCTTCTCAGCCTGGCCTCGTCCCTCAAGCTTCCTCCGGCTAAAATTTGGTCTCAAGCAGGGCCGGATACTCAGCTTTCGGTTTAAATTCTGTGCTAAAAGCGGCCTTAAATGGCGATTTTGTGCTTGAAGATAAACCTGCGTGGTTTATTCTTCACTCTGAAGACGGAATTTAAGGCCGCTTTTTCACGTGAAAATAAACCAGTTGCTGCACAAGATACCATATGGCGCCGTCGTGACGACCGCCTGGCTAGCATCACACGGCGTCACCTCGGATCAGGCGCGTAAGCTGGCCGGCAGTGGCTGGCTGCAACGCGTGGGGCACGGCGCCTACTGCCAAGCGGGGAGCCTCTTACCTGGGAGAGCGCTGTTTTCGCCCTGCAGGCGAGCGACGGCTCGGGAATGCCACCATTTTGGCCGGGTGGCCAGACGGCCCTGGCACTGCATGGCTTTGCCCACTACCTGCCCATGGGGGAGAGCACGACGCACCTGTATGGCAAGGAAGCCGTTCGGCTGCCCAGGTGGTTGAGTGATGCCGAGTGGGTAGGGCGGATGGTGCTCCACTCTGCAAAGGGCCTGCCGGTGCAGCTTCCCGGTAGCTTTACGGACTACGCGCCGGATGGCAGGGCCTTCAGCTTGCAGGTATCGACCCCCGAGCGAGCGGTCCTGGAGTGGATCGCCGTGACGCCGAATGAGCTGCTGTTCAGCAGCGAGCTGGTGGATACCTTCGGCGGGCTCAATACGCTGCGTCCGCGACGGCTTCAGGCATTGCTGGAGGGATGCCGTTCGGTGAGAACCAAGTGGGCCTTCCTGGTGCTGGCTCGCCACGCCGGACATGCCTGGTACGGTCGTCTGGAACCACGTCGACTGGACCTCGGCAAAGGCAAGCGGCAGCTCTGCCAAGGCGGCAAGCTGGACAGGGAATATCACGTGACAGTGCCGGAGGCGTTCCTGCATGCCGATTGAAGCTCGCTACCACGAACAGGTAAGGCTGTTGGTCTCGCTGCTGCCTTTCCTCAATGACGAGCCGTGCTTCGCCCTGAAGGGCGGTACGGCGATCAACCTCTTCGTGCAGCCATTACCCCGCCTATCGGTCGATATCGACCTGGCCTACTTGCCGCTGGAGCCCCGTGACGAGGCACTGCGACGCTGTCGCGAGGCGCTGCAGCGCCTCACAGAGTCCTTCAGCGCTCGGCTGCCAGGCGTACGCGCCGAGCTTCAGGATAATCGCCGAGATGAGCTGAGAATCCTGGTGCGCCGGGGGCGTAGCCAGGTGAAAGGTGGAGGTATCACCGGTACTGCGTGGCACTCTGCACCCGCCCCAGGAGCGCGATGTCGTTGAAGCCGTGGAAGACGATTACGGCTTTGCTGCGGTGCAGGTGGTGTCACTGCCGGACCTGTATGGCGGCAAGATCTGCACCGCGCTGGACCGCCAGCACCCCCGGGACCTTTTCGATGTAAAGCTGTTGCTGAACCAGGGCGGCCTGGATCGAAGCGTATTTGAAGGCTTCCTGGTCTATCTGCTGGGGCATCCCAGGTCCTTGAATGAAGTGATCAATCCGCGACTGAAACCACTGGATGACGTCTATCGACAGGAGTTTGTCGGGATGGACAGAGTTGACCTTCCTTTGCAGTAGCTGAAGCGTTCGCGATGAGCTGCTGTCGCGGCTGGGGCAGCTAATGACCGATGAGGACGTTCGCTTCCTGATGTCGTTCAAGCAAGGGGCGCCTGACTGGGCGCTGCTTCCGCTGCGCGGCGTTGAACGGCTGCCTGCCGTGCGCTGGAAGCTCGCCAACATCCAGAGGATGGGGGCTGACAAGCATCGTCAGTCTCTGTCGCTCTTGGAGCAAGCTCTGGGTCGTCTTCGGAGATAATGCCCAACATCCCTGCGACGTACCGTCTTAAGTAAACTTCTCCTCACATCCCCAAGGCGCTAGGCTGTTACGCATAATTACGCCAGGCGCAGGGCATGACATGGCGAACAGCAGGGAAGGTCAGCTCCAACGGGACATCAACAAGGACATGACCGCCCGCGGCTGGATGGCCGGTACGGTCGGCGGCTACGTCCTTAAGGATGAGTACGTCAGCGAGCTGGAACTACCCCACCACCGCCTCATCAAGCGTGAGGAGGAACGCCTGCTCCTGGAAGAGGCCGAGGAGGGTTACGGCCTTACCTCGGTCAACGATGTCTGCTCTGGCAAGCCCCACGACGCCGAGAAGCAGCTCCTGGCCGAGATCATCGACCGGCTCAATGACCTCTACGGTGCCGAGGTCAGCAACGACGACAAGCTGCACTTCGTCAACGGCATCGAGCGCGACGAATCGGTGATGGCCAAGAACCGGAACTACTGCACAGGCCCGGTGGTGCACAGCCTTTTCCCGAAGAAGGTCACCGACGCCGTGCTCGACGCCTTTAGCGACCAAGCGAAGCTCAGCATGCCGCTGCTGGAGGATGAAGAGACCGGCAGACAGTTTGCGTTGTTGATTTTCAAGCTGTTGGCGGGGAGGTCGAACCGTGACTTGCGTGCTGAGTACCAAGCTAGGGTAGGGGTTTATTATGACTGATAACTACCCAAAGCCAACATGCCGTCAATGGATTCGGCCAGTTTAATCGTGTTATGCAGCTGTCGCGCTGATCAGCAGTCATACTGCCGAGCTGTATTTGATGTTTCGGTGTTTTAGTAGATTGGGTGTTGCGCAATGTGCAGCATAATATTGTCGAGTGTGCGTTCGCATTCATCCAAGATCAGAGCATGCCGTCTGTTCATTTTTTGAAGTCGCTCTTAGTTAGGAGGTTCGCAGTTGAGATCAGTGTTTGATTGGATAATAAGGAATGGATGGAATTTATTTGGTGTTGCCGGAGTTATCGGAACATTCTATTTTTCGCTAATGTATGTTCCTGACTATGTTCGAGATATTACTAGCAGCAAAGTGAATGTCGTCCACGAAAGTTTGATGGATGACATCCAAGAGATCTTGTTCGATGACAAGGAAGTCACCATTGAAGACATAGACTCTTTCATTAGGGGAAAAGAGCTCAAGCGCGGAATTTCTTACCCTTATACCTCTGAAGAATTGCTTCTTCAGGTTCAGGAGAGGTTTATGGGTAATAAATTTATTCCAATGGAGAAACGACAGGAAATTCTTGTATCCATTAAAGATATACGGGCCTCATACTCTCCTCCCGAAGTGCCAGTAGATAAGCCTTTTGATTGGGCTTCAATGTTGTCATGGATGTTTTCAGCGCTGGGGGTGCTTTTGGGCACAATTGGTGCGGCTAGTATCTTTAAGAAAAACAAGATTGATAAGGAAACCGAAGTAGATATAGCTTCAGGAGATATGGTGATCAATAGCTTTCATTCAGAAGCTGTATCGGAAGCACATGAGTTTGCAAAAATGGTTGGAGACGTTCTAAAATCTTTAGGTGTGCTGGTAAACGTTCCGGATGGCGAATTTGACTCGGGTTATGATTTTGATGTCAAAAATAATGAAAGCGAATACATCGTTGAGGTAAAGCGTTATCGTCGGCTACTCGGTATAGGTACTGCTCGAAAATTTATGAATAAGGTTAATGAGGAAGGGAAATTTGGGATACTGGTTGTTAGTTCAGGTGTTACAGAAAGAACTAAGGGTTTGATAGAGCAGTATAATAAAATCACCGAGAATAAGAAGGTTTTTTTGGTGGTGGGTGACAGAAAGCCTCAGATAGAATCTGAGCTTAAGAAGATATTAAATATCAAGCCTTCTAACAGGGCAATGCACGCGACAGGCGCGTGATTGCGGCGTTATGCGAGTAAAGGAAGAGTGTAGATGACAGTAAGTGTGTTTTTAAGTCATAATCATGGAGACAAGGATTTTGTGAGAAAGTTCGCGAGAGACTTGGAAAGCCATGGTGTTCGTTATTGGCTTGATGAAGCGGAAATGAAAATAGGGGATTCATTGATACAGAAAATACGAGAAGGCATTGATTCTGTAGACTTCTTTGCCGTCGTTCTATCTCCTAATTCTGTTAAAGCACCTTGGGTTGTTAACGAACTTGATGTTGCTATGAATCATCAGATTAATGGAAAGCCCATAAAAGTGCTTCCCATCCTGCTCAAAGAGTGTGAGCCGCCAGGCTTCCTGATTGGGAAGCTCTATGGCGACTTTCAGAGAGAAGATCAGTACGAAGACTCATTCAGGAAGCTAATTAACACTATCGGCTTGGTCTTCAACAAGAGCGTTATGAACTCTGAAAGAAGCTCAAAAAGTCTTGGTACTGCGCTAGATGAAGTATTTATAAGAAGCTTGCCTCTAATGTCGAGGCCTTTTCATAGGCCATTTCAGTATATGGGGATGCCTATTCATAAGGCTGAAGCTGAGGTCGGGGCTACAGCAAACTCCGTAGGTAACATTATCGTAGAGAATGATGATTGCAGAATGCTCCTAGAGGCTGAAGGAAACTTTATTAGCTATGTGGAGGTTGATCTGAAAGCCACTGCTCCACACAACCAAGATCAAGAATTTGATTCAGAGCCGGTTCTCGGTGCTCTGAGCATTGGATTATCGGAACTTGATTTAGAGAGGAAGAGAACTCATTACCATACCTACTATGACCATAGAAGAAAGCTCAAGGTTAGTGTCTCGTGTCTTTATGATGGCGCGCCGCTGACAGTTGCATTTAGTTCAAAATACTATGGGATGTAAGTCGCATAATAATGTATTGCATCAGACAAGCCGCTGAATGCAGCATTATACTTTCAAGGAGAGAGGGATGAACGTCTATTTTTCGGACTATTTTTCTGTTTCAAAGGACGACCTCGAAGAATATGGTGCATTTAACATCTCCTTGATTAATGACTTGCCTGTATTTATAGATCCGTTTTTGCTTTTTAATAGCGATAAGCCGGAATATCAGCGTTTACATGATGAAATCATAGAATATATTGGGTTTCTTCGTGATATGTCAGAGGCTGGAAAGGTCTCAAAAGGATTGGTCAAGCACTGGTTTCTATTCCCTGAAGTAAAACAGAATTGGCTGGGTTTCAGTAAAGTTGGAAATGGTGGGTCTGGCCTAGGGCCGGACTTTGCTAGCGCGCTCAATGAGAACCTTAGCAACATATTCAATGACTTTGGTGCAGAGAAGATAACGAAAAGCAGTCACTTAGAAAAGCTGTGCCTCATTAAGGAGGGGGTTGGAAAAGACAGTATAAGTGATTTCACTACCAATCTTATAAAGTCTTACTTGTGCGAGTACACGCAAGATTTCGCTAAAAAATATATCGACTTGTCGCGAACCAAGTCAGTTGTGGTCCCGCATGCGGAGTTTAACTATAAAACTCGCCGTTGGGCGTCAAAAAAATATACGTTACCTTATATAGATGGCGATTATGTATTGTTGACACCAAAAGACATTCTTACCAAGGATGAAGCATGGATAAATAAGCATGACATAATTGGTGATTTTGATGACATTGTTGCGGCTATCTCCAACGTAGAGTTAAGAGACCAAGTGAACGAATATTTTCTTCGCCGGGTTCCAGAAGACGCGAAGCAGCGTGAAATCAATGAGGCTATAGCTAAGACATTAAGGAAATTTCCTGAGTTAATTGACCGCTATATCCGGCTTAAGGAAGATACAGGGGATCAAGCTGTTGCATTGAGCGAGCAAAAAGTCCAAGAAATAGAGACGGTTTTCATACGTCAAGTAGCTAGCCTAATTGAGAGATTGAGGGATGACAGCAGTTTTTACGAGACGTCTGACGATACACATGACGAAGCATACAATCGCGTTCTTTTTTTAAAGCAAGTTATTGAAAATAATGATGGTTACCGAATTTTTTATTCTAATGGTCAACTAATAAAGCGTGAGTCTGATCTTCAGCTTATGTTTAGATTGACTTGGTACGCTTCGCAAGATGATGTCAATTCTGAAGTCAATAATGGTCGCGGTCCGGTTGATTATAAAATCTCTAGAGGCTCGAAAGACAGCACCCTTGTAGAGTTCAAGTTGGCCAGCAATTCCAAGCTGAAGCAGAATCTGGCAAAGCAGGTTGAAGTGTATAAGGCAGCAAACGAAACGAAGAAGGCTATTAAAGTAATTTTGTATTTTAGCGACAGTGAGCTATTTCGGGTTCAGAAAATAATGAAAGAGTTAGAGCTCAAAGAAGGTAAAGAGTTGGTATTGATAGATGCGCAAATGACCAACAAGCCGTCTGGGTCAAATGCAAGGTGAAACCTAACCAATGCGTCAACGGGGCCGGTTATCCGCTGGCGCTCCAAACCGGCCTGTTACGCTGGAGTTACATCAGAATACTCTGAAGATCTTCTCTTGGCCCTACGCGTTCAGCATGCCCTTTTAGAGAAGAAGTTTTCATGCTAATGAGAGTGAGGGGGTGAGCACCCAACTGGTACATTAGCGGTACACACACCAGCTTCGTATGCTATCCTTAATTTTCGCTAAGTTACTGACTCCAAAGAACTGTACCTTTCGCTCGATTACGGTTGCTTTTCCTTGTGTGTCAGTAACTTATTGTTTTAAAAGCCAACTCATAATCCCCTAGTCTGATCCCAAAGGTTTCAGCCGACCAGTATCCTCCAGTCTTATCCCCCTCCAGCCAAGCCCCCATACTTCCCCTTGAAATACAATAACGGCCGCGCGGTCGCACCAACATCCAAATTCAGCCCCTTCACTTCTCCGATCACGATCAGGTGATCGCCTACGGGGTGCTCAGCGTGAATCTTGCAGTCGAGCCAGTGCAGGCTGTCATTGATGACAGGGTTGCCGAGAGGAGAGAGCTGCCAGTCGATGCCTTGCCATTTGTCCACCCCCACGCATGGCGAACTGGTTAGAGACATGGCTTTGCTCGCTGGAGAGGATATTGACAGCGAAGCGCTCTGCCTGGCGAATCTTCGGGTAGCTGAAGGAGCTTGCCTTGACGCTGAAGGAGACCAGCGGCGGATTCATCGAGACGCTGTAGAACGACTGGCAGGTGAAGCCGATCGGCTCGTCGTCGGCTTGGGTGGTGATGATGGTGATGCCGGAGGCAAAGTGGCCGAGGGCTTCACGGAAACTAGCGGGGTCGATGGCGGTGTTAGCTTTGGTGTCGGTATCGAAGAGTTACATGGCAAGCCCTGCAAGAATGGAGAGGTGATAAGTGTCAGCCGTGGGGGAGGGACTGCAGCGATAGTGCGGGGCTAAGAGTTTGAGTGACAAGGGGGAAAGTGATGGAAAAATGGCCATCGTGAATCCTTCACGATGGCCATTTTTGTTTGCGGCGGTGTCAGCCGCTGCTACCTCTAGCGCTATCACAAGCTGTATTTCACATGGACTGTTATCTCTACTGACCAGCTTAGGCATACCGCAATGCGTATGGGGGCTTGCCGGCGTCCACTTTCTCGGCTGATTGACGATTGTGGCCTTCGGAGAGGGAGGTAATTGCGCAGGACCATGCACGAAGATGTGAAATGAGCGGAAAAGTACGCGATCAGCCATGCGCTCAGACACGAGACGGCTGTCAGCTTGATAATATCTTCCGAAGATAGTCTGCAAGCCAAGGGGCTCTTGGTTCCGGGCAAGTCATCAAACGTGACGATGAAGTCTCTGAGGTGTAGTGGTATATGGATAGCTTGGACAAGCGTGCGCTTTACCTGCAAGAGGTCAGCAGTTGTGGTGGGGTTCGGGCGGCAGCGGAGCATCTGGATGTGAATCCTTCTGTCGTGACGCGTCAGATCCGGAGTCTGGAGAATGAGCTTGGTGTGGCGTTGCTCGAGAGAAATGGCCGCCACGTATTGCCAACGGAGGCGGGGAGACTGGTACTGGAGAGTTATCTTGCGCAGCGGCAACTCAACTCCGAGCTTCGCGATACGCTGTCACGCTGGAAGAATCTGCAGACAGGGCAGGTCACTGTCTCTGTCGGTGATGGTTTCGTGGATAGCTTCATCAAGTCGGTGCTGAGTACCGTCGCAAAGCGTTATCCGGATGTGATGATCGATATGCGGACCGGCATCTATGTGCCGCGCGAGCCTCATGAGATGGTCTTGCATGATGAGGTGGATATCGCGGTGACTTACGGACCGGTGGTAGACCCGCGTCTGGTCGTGCATTCCTTTGCCCGCGGGCCTTTATGTGCGCTCGTGGCGAGGGATCACCCCCTGGAAGATCATGAGAGCGTCTCCGTGGCGGAGTTGGCGCGTCACAAGTTGATTTTCCTGCCGGAGGTCTCGGGGTCGCAGCGTCTGGTCAATGACATCTTCCGTACGGCAGGCCAGGTCGCGACGCCTTCCTACCGCTGCAATCTGCATTCCATCTCGCGTCGGATGGCATGTGCTGGCGTTGGTGTCGCCTTCATGACTGCAGCCGCGGCACATGAAGAGGTCTCGGCGGGTCTCCTATCTGCCATCCCAATCGAGCATCCTTTGGCAGAGGCTACCCAAGGCAATCTGGTGCGCAGAGTCGGCAGGCGGCTGACGCCGGCTGCCGACTATCTATGGAAGGTGATGATGGGGATGCACTGACTCAGCTTGCCATCATGTAGACCCCCGGCCCGATGGCCCAGCCCAGAGAGAGCCATAGCATCAGGAAGGTCGACCAGGCGATCAGGAAGCCGAGGGCCAGCGGCAGCATGGTAGCCACGAGGGTGCCGAGGCCCATTTCCGGTTGATAGCGCTGCATGTAGACCAACGCCACCGAGAAGTAGGGGCTCATCGGCGAGATGATGTTGGTACTGGAATCCCCGATACGGAACATCGCCTGCACGAAGGCAGGGTCGAAATCGATCATCATCAGCATGGGCACGAAGACCGGTGCCATCAGTGCCCATTGCGCGGAGCCGCTCGTCATGAAGATGTTGAGCACTGCCGTCATCACGATGAAGGCACCGACCAGCGGGAGGCCGGTAAAGCCCGTGCTTTGCAGGATATCGGAGCCTTCAATGGCAATGAACTGACCCAGCTCGGACCACTTGAAGTAGGCGATGAACTGCGAGATCGCGAAGAACAGCACTAGCGTCGGGGCCAGCTCGCTGGCGGATTCCGTCATCTTCTGTGGGACATCGCGACTGCTGGTGATCTTGCCGACAGTCGCGCCGTAGACAAGCCCTATCAGTACGAAGTACAGGAACATCAACGGCACGAGAGACTTGAGGAAGGGAGAGGGGATCAAGCCGCCATCGGCATTGCGTAGCGGTGAAGCCTCAGGCAGAACCGCGATCAAGACAAGTGCTACATAGGCCAATGTGGCCAGGCCGACGCGCTTGATGCCGGTCCATTCTTCAGGCTTCAGCTCAGGCTTTTCGCCCTGTGCCGTGAAGTCCTTGCCCATGGGCAGGACACGTTGCAGACGCGGTTCCACTACCTTGTCGATGATGAGAGTCCCGACGATGGCTAGCACGAACACCGAGCAGGCGACGAAGTAGTAGTTGTCGACGGGGGAAATGTACGCCTCGGGATCCACGAGTCTGGCGGCATCCGTGGTGATGCCGGAAAACAGAGCGTCGCCCACGGTCACGAACAGACTGGCATCGTAGCCGGCGCCTGCAGCTGCATAAGCTGCCGCAGCACCGGCGATGGGGTGACGGCCCACGGAGTGGTACACCATCGCCGCCAGCGGGATGAGGATCAGGTAGTTGGCATCCGAGGCGATACTGCCGCAGATACCTGCCATGAAGACGCAGAACGTCAGCAGGACCGGTGGCGCTTTCGCGACGCTGACCTGCATGAGCGTGGACATGAGACCGACCTTGTCAGCCAGTCCAATCCCGAACATGACGACCAGGATGAGCCCCAAGGGCGGGAAGTTGATGAAGTTGCTGACCACGCTGGTCAACATGAACTCCAGACCCTCAGGTGATACCAAGCTACGCACATGTACTACGGCATCGCTTTGCGGATTGACGGCAGACACACCGAGCAGATCCAGCACCGCCGAGGCGACGATGATCAACCCTGCCAGAATCGTGAACAGAATGAAGGGGTGAGGGAGCTTGTTCCCTGTACGTTCGATGGATGCGAGAACGGCTTGCATTGTTATTGTCCTTGTTATGTTGATCTGACCGACTTGTTCAATCGCGTGCCAGCAAGTCCTTGGCCAACGATAGGAAGACACCGCCCGCGACCGGCAGGATGTCGTCATTGAAGTCGTAATGCTCGTTGTGCAGGTAGGCACTGTCGCCGTTGCCGACGAAGAAGAAGCACCCGGGGATTTCCCTGAGGTAGAAGGCGAAGTCCTCAGCGCCCATGGTGGGCATGTAATCCAGCTTCTTGATGTCATCACTGACTTGATGGTGACGAGCGATCTCGAGAACCTTGTCAGACCATTCGGCGTCATTGAGGAGAGGGGGGATCTCAAGCTCATGCGCCATTCGGTAGCTGGCGCCATGCGCGCTGCACACGCCCGAAATGACCTGCTCAAGCTGGCCGGCCAGAGCATCACGCGACGAAGTGCGGTCACTGCGGATATTGATCAGGATCTCGGCTTCGCCGGGGATGATGTTGGCCGCATCACCGGCATGGAAGGCGGCAATCGTAATGACGCCTGCTTCCAGCGGCGATTTGTGACGCGCGACCAGTCCCTGAAGTTGCTGGATGATCGAGGTACCCACGTAGATCGCATCCACTGCCAGGTGCGGCATGGCGGCATGCCCGGTTTTCCCTTCGACTGTGACCCGGAAGGTGTCGTTACCCCCCATGGCCGGTCCGGGCTTGACGAATACCTGACCGGCCGGGAAGTTCGGACGATTGTGGTAGCCGAATATCGCGGAGACTTTCGGATTCTCCAGCACACCTTCTTCGATCATCCGCGCCGCGCCGTTACCGCCTTCCTCCGCCGGCTGGAAGATCAGCTTCAAATGCCCTGACAGGGTACCGCGCTGCTCCATGATGGATTCTGCCGCCAAAAGGAGTGTGGCGGTATGGCCATCATGTCCGCAGGCATGCATCAGCCCACGCTTGGTGGAGCAGTGCGAAAAGGTGTTGGCCTCATCAATCGGCAGCGCATCCATGTCCGCGCGAAAGGCGATCACGGGCCCCGGGCGACCAGTGTCCAGTTCCGCCAAGACACCTGTCTCTGCAATACCCTCTGTGACCTTGTAGCCCAGCTCGCGCAATTTCTCTGAGACCACCTTCGCTGTCTGGGTCTCCTCGAACTTCAGCTCGGGATGCTGATGGAAGTGGTGCCTGAGCGATCTAGCCGTCTCTATCTGACTGTCAGTAAACATTGATTGTCCTGGTTCTAGTTTAGGAGTTGCTTGACTACGCTAGAACAAGTCGGAAACGCGAAGGGAGACCAAAGAAGGGCGTGTTTGTTGACCTGAGTGCAACGAATATCAGAGGGCACTCATTTTCTTGTCTCTGAATTTACCGGTGTAGCGGGCAAAGGTGATTACCGGTGATGCATTCTGTCTCGCACAGCTCGGCCCCTAGTGGGGGCTGCAAAAAGCAGCTGATCGACACGTGCAAGAAGCGCTGCTTCGATAGCCTATTCAAGAGGTCGGGCAGTCGTGTCTACGTAGGGCCGGGTACCGCCCATTCGATGGTTTAAATTATATGCTAAAAGCGGCCTTAAATGACGATTCTGATCTTGAAGGTAAACCGACATGGTTTATTATTTGTATTGGGAACGGAACTTAAGGTCGCTTTTCTACGTGAAAATAAACCAGTTACTACAGAAGATCCCGCGTGACGCCGTCGTGACGACCGCCTGGCTGGCGTCACACGGCGTCACATCTGATCAGGCGCGTAAGCTGGCCAACAGTGGCTGGCTGCAACGCGTGGGGCACGGCGCTTACTGCCAAGCGGGGGAGCCGCTTACCTGGGAGAGCGCTGTTTTCGCCCTGCAGACGAGCGGCGACACGGACTTTCCACCGCTGTGGCCGGGTGGCCAGACGGCCCTGGCACTGCATGGCTTTACCCATTATCTGCCCATGGGGGAAACCACGACGCACCTGTATGGCAAGGAAGCCGTTCGGCTGCCCCGGTGGTTGAGTGATGCTAGGTGGGCAGGGTGGATGGTGCTCCATTCTGAAAAGGGCCTGCCGGTGCAGCTTCCCGGTAGCTTCACGGACTACGCGTCGGATGGCCGGGCCTTCAGCTTGCAGGTATCGACGCCCGAGCGCGCGATCCTAGAGTGGATCGCCGTGACGCCGAATGCGCTGCTGTTCAGCAGTGAGCTGGTGGACACCTTCGGCGGGCTCAATACGCTGCGCCCGCGCCGGCTGCAGGCATTGCTGGAGGGGTGCCGTTCGGTGAGAACCAAGCGGGCCTTCCTGGTGCTGGCGCGCCACGCCGGGCATGCCTGGTACGGTCGGCTGGCACCAGACCGACTGGACCTCGGCAGAGGCAAGCGGCAGCTCTGCCAGGGCGGCAAGCTGGACAGGGAATATCACGTGACGGTGCCGGAGGCGTTCCTGCATGCCGATTGACGCTCGCTACCACGAACAGGTCAGGCTGCTGGTCTCGCTGCTGCCGTTTCTCAATGACGAGCCGTGCTTCGCCCTCAAGGGCGGTACGGCCATCAACCTCTTCGTGCAGTCATTACCCCGTTTATCGGTCGATATCGACCTGGCCTACCTGCCGTTGGAGCCCCGTGACGAGGCACTACGACACTGTCGCGAGGCGCTGCAGCGCCTCGCAGAGGCCTTCAACTCTCGGCTGCCAGGCGTGCGCGCCGAGCTTCAGAATAATCGCCGAGACGAGCTCAGGATCCTGGTGCGCCGAGGGCGTAGCCAGGTGAAGGTAGAGGTGTCGCCGGTGCTGCGTGGCACTCTGCACGCGCCCCAGGAGCGCGATGTCGCTGAAGCTGTGGAGGACGAGTACGGCTTTGCTGCGGTGCAGGTGGTGTCACTACCGGACCTGTATGGCGGCAAGATCTGCGCCGCGCTGGATCGCCAGCACCCACGAGACCTTTTCGATGTGAAGCTGCTTCTGAACCAGGGCGGCCTGGATCGGAGCGTATTCGAAGGCTTCCTGGTCTATCTGCTGGGGCATCCCAGGCCCTTGAACGAAGTAATCAACCCACGGCTGAAACCGCTGGACGACGTCTACCGACAGGAGTTTGTCGGGATGGCCAGGGTTGGCCTTCCATTGCAGGAACTGGAGGACGTCCGGCACGAACTTCTGACGCGGCTAGGCGAGTTGATGACGGACGAAGATGTTCGATTCCTTCTGTCTTTCAAGCAGGGGGCGCCTGACTGGACGTTGCTTCGGCTAATGGGCGTCGATCGACTGCCTGCTGTGCGTTGGAAACTCGCTAATATCCAGAGGATGGAGGCTGACAAGCATCGTCAGTCTCTGGAACTATTGGAGCAGGCTTTGGGCAGGCTTCACCCATGATGCGGCGTGCCCTGGAGGTTTAACGGCCTAAGTCGACTTCTCCTTATATCCCTGAGGCGCTAGGCTGTTACGCATAATTACGCCACGCGCAGGGAATGACATGGCGAACAGCAATGAAGCTCAGTCCCAGTGGAACTTCACCAAGGTCATGTCTGCCGTCGGCTGGCTGGAATTGCCCCTCTATCGCCTCATCAAGCGTGAGGAGGAACGCCTGCTTCTGGAAGTGGCCGGGGAGGGTTACGGCCTTATTTCGGTCAGCGATGTCCGCTCAGGCAAACCCCAAGATCCCGAGAAGCAGCGCTTGGCCGAGATCATCGAACGCCTCGACGATCTCTACGGCGCGGAGGTCAGCGACGGCGACAAGCTGCACTTCGCCAACAGCATCGCTGACTGCATCGAACGCGACGAAGCCTTGATGGCTCAGGTCCACACACCCAGCCAAGACCAGATGAGGCACGGTCTCTTCCTGAATAAGGTCACCGATGCAGTGTTCGACGCCCTCAGCGATCATGAGGTGCTCAGCATGCCGCTGTTGGAAGATGAGAAAACGGGTAGGCAGTTTGCGTTGTTGAGTTTGAGGCTGTTGGCAGGGGGGACGAGTTGTGATTTGTGTTCTGAATAGCAATCTAGGGAGGGGAGTATTATTACTGATAACGACCTAGAGCGAAATGTTTTTCACTCGGTAGCTTGGTTGCCTAGCTCTATACATTTGGAGTCCGATAAAAACTGGGTGGTAAACTGAATACGGAATGATATGAATGTTTTTTAAATAATAAGCCATGTGGTGGCAGTTTTTTATTCCCCAAAGACCATAGGGATAAGAATATATATGTGGCCAGATAAAGAATCTTCAATAGATTTTCTTAATTTCAATGAGACAGCGGAGTCAATCAAAGATATAATTACCGAAAGAGAGTTGATGCCTATAAGCGTAGGGGTCTTTGGTAATTGGGGGGCCGGGAAGTCAACGGTCTTAGAGTTGACGAAAAAATCTCTTGAGAACGATGCTGAGGAAGGGGAGGAATATATTCAAATACACTTCGATGCATGGACGTTCGAAGGGTTTGATGATGCCAAAGCCGCGCTGCTAGAAACTATTGCTTCTGAACTTCTCAAAGAAGCTGAAAAAGTGGAAGACGATAAAGGACTAATAGCAAAGGCAACAGAGTTTTCAGAGAGAGTAGACAAAATTAGACTTTTAGGGATGTTGGCCGAAGGAGGAGCAGCTCTATCCGGGTTTCCAATGTTTGGGCTTAGTCAGAAACTAATAGGTTGGTTTAACGAAGAAGATGAAGATGCTGAAACTCGAACAGAAGAAGATGACTTTAAAATAGATGATGTTAAAGATGCTGCGACCGAAGTAAGCAAGGTCGCCAAAAGTAGTAGAGGGGTTTTAAGACCTAAAGAAAAGCTGTCTCCACCCACCGAAATAAGAAAGTTTAGAAATTCGTATTCGTCTTTATTGGACAGCTTCAATAAGCCACTTATCGTATATGTCGATAACTTAGACAGATGTTCCCCAGTTAATACTATTTCTACATTAGAAGCGATTAGGTTGTTCTTGTTTTTGCCAAACACAGCGTTTGTTATAGCCGCAGATGAAGACATGATTCGTTTGGCTGTACCGCATTTCCATAAAGGTGCTTCACAGAGACATCAGACTGATTACTTAGATAAGTTGATTCAAATACCTGTCCATGTACCTAAACCTGGTGTCGCCGAAGTTAGAGCCTATCTTATGATGTTGATAGCATCAGACAAAAAATTAGAAAAGTTGGAGTTTGAGAGGATAAGGTCTAGACTAGAGGAATCGCTAAGGCTTTCTTGGCACCAAGGGCAGATAACAGTTGATGATTTGTTGTCGGATTGCGATATGGAAAATATCGATGCATTAAGGGGTGAGTTCAAGATTGCGGAGCAACTTGCCCCAATTTTGACCGAGTCAACAAATATAAATGGGAATCCAAGAATTGTAAAGCGGTTGCTTAACCAGGTTCGAATGAGGCTGAAAACAGCTAAGCGACGCGGTATGCAATTAGATGAAAAAACAATAACTAAATTGGTTATTTTTGAACGATGCATGGGTACTCAAGCTACTAATAAACTATATGAGCTCATCGATAAAGAAAACGGCCAACCAGCTGTTATCGCTGAAATGGAGAACGTCGAAGAAGAGTTTAATATCAAGAGTATTCCTGAAGAATGGAGGCATGATTTAGATTTCTTAGATAAATGGTCAAAGCTTCAACCACCTTTTGCTGAGCAAAACCTTACATCAGCTGCTTACTTGAGTAGACAAAGCATCCCAATGGGGGCGATTAACTCAGTTATGTCAGGTGCGGCACAAAAGCTCTTAGATGGTCTTTTAAAGCAAAAAAACAGGATGAGTGAAACTAACTCCAAGCTCTTGGAGTTGGCCTCACAAGAGGAGTACTTATCGGTAATGGATGCCTTGATTGAGAAGTTTAAGCTAGTGGAAGATTGGGACAGAATGCCATTAGGTTTCTATGGGGCGAGGTTGCTTGCTCTTAAAGATGGAAAATGTAAATCAGTCTTTTTGGCTTATGTGAATACGTTGCCAAATAAAATGTGGAAAAAGCCCATTGTTAAAGAATTAGAGGGAGTTAAATAGTGGGTACATCAGCATCTTTAACTGGCCCTAATAACCAAAGTCCACTAGTGCCGCCTTGGGCTGAACAAGGAGAGGCAGTAAAATTTGGTTCGGGCGATGAGGCGGACAGTGATCATGATTCATCAGATGGAGATGGTCAAGACTCAAATAGCGAGTCTGACCAAGAAATAGATAATGGAAAGGTTCAAGAGAAAATACCTGGGCCAACACAGCCTTCAGCACCACCAGGTCGATTAACAGGAGCAAGAAGATCATTTGGTGAATACGCTAGAGGTGGAGGCGGTTCTTCAAATTTAAGAAGTTCACTTCGTAAATATGCCAAGGGGTCAGGTGGTGGTTCAGGTACAAGTAGACGACTAGCGAGTGGTATCAGTGCTGGTACTGGCCTGTTAAGGATGATGAGCGGAGACAGCGTAACTGTAAATAATAATACGCTGTCATTGTCAGAATTAAATGGATTAACAACAGATCAGGCCATAGATCGGATCACTGAACATCTAACACCTGAAAATGGTGATGCAGATGCTGTAAGAATTGCTCTAGATTATGCACTGGTTGAAGCATTGCCGGATGAGCAGGACTTTAATGTAGATGTTATTACTGAAGATGTAATGCATGAGGCAATCTCCTGCTACTTAACAGATCTAATTTTCCAGGATATTGTCAAAGGAATGGGGAGAGCATGGTTTCATGCTGAGCATGCAAGTAAACATCATCGTATGGAGGAAGAGCTAAGGGAGTTAGTTAAAGTGGTAACTCAAGAGCAAGTGGAAAAGCTGACGCATGGTGGTTCGAGGAGTATCACAAGAGATAATATAACACAGTTACAGATAGATGCTATTATGCAGACTGTTGAAGTTTGGGAGAGCTACAATGACTAATTTTTACTTTCACCATGATCCATCTGAACTTCCTGAATACTCTGAAAATTGCCATCCAGTGCAAATATATAATACACATCAGTACGATAAGAAAAAGCACAGCGTTGCATCTCGGACTCTACTAGACAAAGTAAGGGGGCTCGGTGTTCACATTAATGCAAATGCGTTTGATCTTATTACTATTGCTACTGCAGTGACTGCTGCTGATGCGTTTGAGCAGAGAAAAACTGCCGCGGATGCTTGGTCAAGAGCAATGCACTTGAACATACCTGTCACAGATGAACATATATGGAGCATGTTGTCTGACCGTCTGAGTTCTATTTTGAACTTTTTAACAGGAGATCAATGGCAGTTCACTTTTTTTGAGACATCGATGAAGATGCCTACACCAAAGGCGAGCAATAAAGCCAAAGTTAAACTTGAAACCTTGAAAGGATTGAATTCTGTTTGTTTGTTTTCCGGAGGGCTAGATAGTGCCGTTGGAGCTATTGATATTCTCAATTCTGCATCTGATTACAAACCTCTTCTCGTAAGTCATTCATACAGAGGGGATGGCGTTAAGCAGGGGAATATCAAGTCGCTATTAAACTCACACTTCGGGGAACTTTCTTACAGCATATCCCCTGGTTTGATGAAGGGGCTAAAAGGGAAAAGTGATGTATCCATGCGAGGCAGAAGTTTTAATTTTTTGGCTATGGCAGTATTTGGAATAACTGCATTGCGCAATGCGAATGGTAATCCCGGAATATCAACAATCATTGTTCCAGAGAATGGATATATATCAATAAATCCGCCGCTAACTAGACGAAGAATCGGTAGTCACAGTACACGGACAACGCATCCATACTTTTTAAATAAATTGGAAAAGCTTTTGGCCGATGCTGGGTTTAACGTGGAGTTTGTAAATCCATACCAGTTCAAAACTAAGGGTGAGATGCTTGCGGAGTGCAAAGATCCAGAAGCCATTGCAAAAGCAGTTCCACTTAGTGTTTCTTGCAGTCACTGGCATAGGAAGAACATTCAATGTGGTCGCTGTGTCCCTTGTCTAATAAGGAGGGCATCAGTACATCATGCAAAACTGACCAAAGATGCTTCTTATGATAGCCATAATCTAAAGTATGTTTATAATGAGTATGAAAAGAGAGATGACTTACAGGCAGTTCAGACAGCGATAATTCGGCTAAATAAAACAAGTGATTATCGCACATGGTTGCGACAAAGTGGTTCGCTACCTTCTGATCCTGGAGTTAGAGATAAGCTTGAATCGACAATTAAGCGTGGCTTGAAAGAAGTTGAAACGTTCTTGAAGTCGGAAAAAGTACTATGATGGATTTACATTGTCATGTGGACCTTTATCCCGATCATAGTAAAATCCTTAGTGATATTGAGAATTCAGGGTTTTACGTGTTATCAGTAACAACAGTACCTTCTGCCTTCAAAGGTACTGCTGCCCTTACTGATAAACTAGATAATTGCAAAACAGCTTTAGGGTTGCATCCTCAACTGGCTCATCAAAGATATAACGAATTGTCTTTGTTTGACTCGTTATGTGATGATACCCGGTATATCGGAGAAATTGGGTTAGATGGTTCAAAAGGGTACGCAGAACACATGGAAGTTCAACAGGTGGTGTTTGAACATATCCTTAATAAATGCTGTGAGTTTGATGATAAGATTCTAACGATTCATAGCCTCAACGCCGTTGATAAAGTTCTGGAGTTGTTAAGTATCTATCCTGAAGCTGGTACGCCAATATTGCATTGGTTTTTGGCAACAAAAAAACAAGTTGATAGAGCGGTCGAGCTTGGCTGCTATTTTTCAGTTGGTCCGGCTATGCTTAATTCTGCCAGAGCTAGGAAGGTGATTTCCTGGTTGCCACAAGACAGAATCTTGTTAGAGACGGATGGTCCTTTTGCTAAGACGGAAGGAAGGCTGATTTTCCCATCTGATGTGGTTTTAGTCGTTCGTTTCCTTTCAGGAATTTGGGTTAAGCCTGTCAGTCAAGTAAATAGTATGATTAAATCAAATTTCAAAAAGATAGTTTGTTGACATTAGGTTGCCATACAGATTATTGGATAGATTTTCTTGTTTAGTCATAAAGTGGTTTTATGGTTTTTAATGTAAGCTTGTCGTCAGATGCAGTATTTTGATATGCAAGAGGGTGGTGAGGCACCCTCTTCTATCTGAAATAAATTTCAAGTTTTTTGACCGGAGGGGCATGTTTAAATAGCTCTGAAAACATGAGGTTTATTAAGTGTGATAATAGGTGTGGCATAATATGGTATTTTTTAATGTTCGTGGTCGGCGTCGATAGAGTCAGCTTAATTGATTTGACGCACTAAAGTAAAAAAGCCCGATCTTGGCTGTAAGCGGTCAGAATGCCTTTGAGAGAAGTAGTCTTACGCCCCCCTCAGAGGCGTGCTATGAAGTGGACCCCAGAATTCGGACCAGGCGCTAAGCTCTGATCATAC
>CEQT01042174.1_pt1 | contig 27079 bp, 36 predicted proteins | sample 530951 | NCBI WGS metagenome assembly CEQT01 (sample SAMEA2621132, study PRJEB7988) | marine metagenome | biome: marine biome (ENVO:00000447); feature: surface water layer (ENVO:00002042); material: "saline water (ENVO:00002010), including plankton (ENVO:xxxxxxxx)" | depth 5 m
GATTCTTTTCATCTCATCAGATATTGGCTGTTTTGGCTTGTTTGCAGAAGGCATCTTATAACTTGCTACGTAGCGATTAAACTCCTTCAGAAGCCTGTTAGAGAGCATTTCTCGGCTATCTACTGGTACAATACCCATTTCAGCTGCATGGCGTTGTAAATCACTCTTGTTAAGTTGTTTTAGATAAATCTCATATTCATTAGCATCAAGAGTTCTATACTTACTTAAGCCACTGTCTCCCCAGATTTGATCTAAAGTAGTTGGCTCTGGACCTTCTACTTTACCATGAGCCTGATTTAATTCATTAACTTTCTTAGAAGCTGTTTTTTTGGCGGTGGTTTTACTAGCTTTTTTTCTTGGCATAATCCTTTTTCCTTAAAAGGGCTTACACGCTAGGGGTCTATATGGGAACAAAAAAAGACTCAGCCTTTCGGCTGAGTCAATTTTATATGAGCTATTACTAGTTTGATTACACAGCGATACCGACAACGGCACGAGCGTCAATACAAACACGACCCTCTTCCAAGTAACCATAGAAGCCAGTCTTTTCTTGACGGGCAACAAACTGGTCATCAGGAAGTGCGGTAAATGTTCCACCACCATCCGCTTGACGAGCAACCGGACGAATGAATGCTTCACGGGACAAATCAACACCAACAAGAATCTTGTCAGCAGAATCAAATGTTCCGCCACCACCACCGGGAATGGTCACGCTAGAAGCAGCAGCCAATTCGGTGAACAGGGTGTTGTACTTCTTGCCATCACCAAGCTCGATGAGCTCGTGAAGAACAACGCCAAAGATTTCGCTCATTCCAGCACTACGGAAGATTTCCTGACGGATATTATCCGGTAGAGCAACAGGGCCAGTGCTCACTGAGCCAATGTTGTTCACTGGGTTATAGGCAAAACCACGAACGTTAGCCATAGTCTCAGGGTCAACGAACAAGTCCGTCAAGCCCTTGCTATCAAAATTAGCAGGAGTACCATTAGCAAAAGAAGTGTTAATTCTCTTAGTTAGGGTCATTAAATCACTCAAATCATTAACGCTAAATATATTAGCTGAATCAGAGGAAATAACGTGAGCAAGGCTATTAGTAGTAGCTTCGGCAAGAGCCTTAAGAATAACAGCCCAAGCATTACGCTCTTGTTTAACAAGAACTTCTTGAGACATTCTTTCTACAGCTTTGCTTACTATGTCCAAACGACCACGGCGAGCGTAGCGTTTTAGGAAGCTAACAGCACTATCCAAACGATAAGTGGCAATCTTCATTTCCTGAAGACCACTTACCTGACTAGAAGGAAGACCACCAGCCATACCCTGAGACCAAACGCTGACATAGTCTGCGCCTTCATCGTAATAAAGGTCTAGCGGGATGCTGGGACTGTCGTCCTCATCATAAAGGCTGTCGCGATAAATCAAACCAGCAGTGCCAGCTTGAGCCAATACTTTTTGAGCGACAGGCGCAATAAAAGCAGCGAAAGCCTCTGCAGCTTGAGCAGCTTCGGCAGGACTCTTCGAGCCCAAAGCCTTGATTAACTCAATCTGTTCTGGGGTTTCTTTTAATTTTAATTTCATTATATAAACTCCTATATTTTAAGGTTTAGAGCTCGATTTTAAGGAGAACGTGGTTATTTGCATCCAACGCTCCAAGAGCCTTACCAACGGCAGGGGCTTTGGAAACGTGGTCTGCATCCTTCGCAAGCTCACCAGCAGCAGCAGCATAAACAGTATCTCCGGGGGAGAAAGTATCAGCAGCTAAAGTAGCTCCGCTGTAAAGAACAATTCCGCGTGTAAGAACAGGAACAGCTTGTCCACTGATCACAAAATCATTTTCCGCAGCTTTGCGGGGATTAAAGATCAACTTCTCGCCGTTTTCGTCTTCTTCACGCACATCATATAAAAGCATACCCAATGGGATATCTTTAGTTCCGCCAGAACCACTAGTACAAGTGGTCACCTGAGCAGAGGTGCGATATCTTTGGGACACCGTGTTTGCATAAGCATTTCCGACAGCACCAAACATTTCAACTGGTTCGTCGTCAGAGTTTACAAATCCAGAAGGACTTGCAATCTTTACCATAGTTCCTTTGAACGCTGGTACTGCGCCGCTCCAAGAGAAAAGGTTGATGACATCGTGCTCATCATAATCTCTTAATGGTCTTAGTGTAGGCATAATAAATAATTCCTATTTTATATGTTTAATTATTTGATTTCAAATCCATCTACTGAAAAGGCAGATTTGTATTTTTCGAAAATGGTTGGTTCAGTAGCATCGGTGGAGTTAGGAACTTCAGAAGCTTGCACTTCAGCGTTCTCAACAGCCTCTTCAACTACTTCTTGAGCAGAAGCTACTTCTTCTTCCTTTTTGGAAGCTTCGGCTTCTTCAGCTTGTTTTCTTTCTTCGGCTTCAACAACCTCACGCTTTCTGCTCTTTAGAAGAACATCAAGCTTTGCGGCATAAGCAGAGAAAGCCTCATCATCCATGTCTTTAATATCAGAAGCAATTAAATTACGCTCCTCATCTTCGAGGGCGAACTCTTCATCAATCGTGGCCATGTTTGTGTTGAAACGCTCTTCAGCTTCGCGTTGGGCTTTTTCAGCCAAAAGCTCACCAAGTTGCGCTTGTACTTTCTCAAGTTGCTCCTTGGCTTCGCCGTGCTCCTTCAACAAAGACTCATGCTTTTCAGTAGCCTCTGCGAGAGCATTTTCAACAGAAGCTTTTTCTGCTGCAAATTTTTCCGAGGCGGTCTTAAGCTCATCTTCAATGAATTCACTAACAGCAGAAGCCTCAAGTAACTTGAGGTTCTCGTCAGTAATATCTTGAATATTAGTAATTTTCATAGCTATACTCGTATCCTTTTTTACATTATTATTAGTAGTTTGTGAAATTTTTTCTTCTTTAATTTCAACTTTTTCTTCGATTTCTGAAATTTCCTCCTCAGTGGCAACCACTTCGGGTTCTTTTTCCTTTTTGGTATGAACACCTTTTACCTCGGCAGCGGGTGTTTCAGTCAAACCAATCCCCAAGGGGATTACATTATTTATGACTTTTCGGTAAATGCTTCTACCGTCTTCGGTAGTCCCAGTTCCGCCAAAACTTTTTAAATTGCTCTTTAGCTCATCAACTTCTTGAGTAGCGGAAATAATCTCTGCATCTTCAAGGTTTTTGCTTTCCCCTTCGATTAAAGCTAAATTATACTCGGAAAAACCTAACTCCCAACTAGCAGAGATTCTTTGATACGAATCCCCGTCTGGGTCAGTTGAATTTTCAATTAAGTCTGCAAGATCGCTATTTACAACTTTCCAAACAACCCCACCAAGAGTAACGTTGAAGGGTTCATTTTTCTCTTTGACCTGTTCTTCAGTTAGGGGCTTGTCTGTTCCAAACTCACTAAAACCAGCAGTTAAAATAGTCCCAATGACTCTTTCTCTGTTGTGTTCAATGTTAATGGGTTTATTAATAAAATCTTTGTACATGGCAATAGCAGTGTCAGTGTCTACTGCGTCACCATTTTTGTTAACCCGATTGGTTACAAAGGCATTAAAGGCAATTGGCAAAAGATCAATGTTCTTGTCGGTGTTAACATCTGGAACGAAATCACCAATGTCAACATGACTAGCTAATGCCAAATATTTATCTTTTTCTTCCGAAACCAGTGGTTTGATTACGGAACTAAAACTGGTAGTATATTTAAAATCTTTCATAATTTAGATACTAGATACAAAGTAAGCTACAGAAATATCGGTAGAATTTGGAGTAAAACTCGCACATTTGATTGGGCTACTTAAATTTAAAGTTGAACTAGGCGGAACCTCCAAAACCCCCAAGTTAGCATCATCAGCAAAGGTAAGTGTTTTTGCAGCAGCATTTCCATTGGTTACAGCGGTAACATAAATATTAATGGGCTGAAGAGTAGCATCTCCTGAGATTTTTGCAGTTCCATTATTAGCTATATAATTTGAAAATTGTTGTAACATTTTAATTCCTTTTTATTTTTCGTTAATTTTTTTCCACAACTCAGAGTAATCACTAGCAATACGCTTCTGTTTCAAAACGGGCAATGCAATATGATCTTCTAAATCTTTAGCTTTACTTTTGTCTTTGGCTTTTTTAAGCTGCTCTGGAGTTGGCGCACCTTTTTCACCTTTTTTTCTCATTTTTTCTCCAGAACCCCTTTTGATTCTTTCACGTTTTTCGTGGATGTTCTTCCACAAGCTTGCGTAACCTGCTTTAGACTGCTTTTTCAAAATAGCCTTTTGCAAAGCTGGAGGAAGTTTCTTTTGCTTTTCTGTTAAACCTTTTTGGTTTTTGTTTTCTTTCTTATCTTCTTCCTCGTCTTTGTCTTTCTTATCGTCTTCCTTTTCTTCTTCTTTTTCGGGTTTTTTGCCTTGTTTTTTTAGAATTGCTTTTTGAAGAGCGGGTGGAAGTTTCTTTTGCTTTTCTGTTAAAGCAGCGTTTGAATTGCTATACATCATGTAGTCATGTACGGCTTCAACAAAATGTTCTGCTTTTGAAATTTTATCTTGAGCCCAAGCCATTATGTCAGAGCCATCACGCATGGTTCTCATTAATTCCACGAGTTGAGCAGACTGAACTGCGATTTTCATCAGTTGAGTTTCAGCCATGCTTATTTCGTGATCTTCATGTGCGGCGTTAGACTCAGAATCATCAGTTTTCTTACAGTCACAGCCCGAATCGTTATTGTCGCAGCAGCCACATTCTTTATTTTGACATCCGCAATCAGCTTCTGTGATTTCTTCTACGTTTTTTAATTCAGGATAAATTTTAAGTAGCTCGTCTTGATCAGCAAAGGTTTGGCCATCCCAATCTTGAGAGCCTTTGGTGTAATCTGAGACAGACTTGCGAGCCTCCCACATTTTACACGACCAATAACGAGCTTTTGTTTTCGGACCCGGATTATCGCAGTTGTGACGGGCGCGAAAGTTTTTTCTTCTATTTGGGTCATCCCTTTTTATTTCCATATTGGGATCACCAAAATTTACTTTTACAACATTACCTTTTTCATTTTTGACATAAACAGAAAACTTTTTAGGCCCCTTTGGAGTCCTAAAAGGTTTGTTTAAAGTTTTGCCTTCTTTGGCTTCAATAATTTTTGGTGTTATATCAAATTCAAAGTCACTCATTTTTATTCCCATTCAAATCCTAGTGGTTGGTAGTCATCTAAATATAATTCATCTACATTTTGAAAATCATAATCTAATTTATAAAGATCAACGTCAATAGCAGCTTGTGCAAAATCTTCATCAGAAGGAATCATATCATCGGTAAGATCAAAGATGTTAGAATTATTAACTTCAATATTTTGATCTTCAAACTTAAGCTCGTCAAATTTAATAGAAGCTACATCTTGATCAGCTTTACGGTAAGAGTCTTTTACTTTACCACCGCGCTTCATTTTTAGAAACATATTAACACGAGCCATAGCCCAACCACCACGGCTCATTCCGGGGCGGTGACTTTGTGAAAAAGCACCAGCACCACGACGATAAACCTTCTTTAACTGAGAAAGAGTAACCTTTTTAGTGGGATGTTTTTTGTTGTGTTCTTTTACTTTATTCTTTAAGGCTTCAACAACTTTTGCAGAAAAAGTTATTGCAGAGCCACCCTTGCCAGCACTTCCGGGTTTGTTCTTGGATGAACCCTTTTTTCGCTCTGAAGGTTTGGCTGGTGTTTGAGCACCAGATTTACGTCCGGGCCGTTTAGCGCCAGACACCTCTATCTCTTCAAAGCCAAATTTGTCATCCATTTATAAAAAAGCCTTTTTCAGTAGTAAATACACCAAAAAATATGTATTTGGGAATTATTTTATCATTTGTAAAAAAGACCTCATCAATACGTATTGATACACGTTCAAAGCAACGCTTGTGGCCAGCGCAACACCAAAGAAACACATTATCCATGTATCTGCATTGTTGTAGCCAGAAGCTTTACTTTTTAGATTTTCCTTTTGTTTTCTTTTTTTTATTATTTCCTCGGATTTTTCACATATATCACAATCATATGTTTCAGTTATCCAAGTTCCATTCTTATATTCTTTCAACCTTGTTTTTTTCATTTTTATGCCTCGGTTCTATTTTTCCCACTTCTTAGTTTGTTTAATTCTTCAACCAAGCCGTTAATTATTGATCGGGCTTCTTGGATTGCTCGTTGCTGGGCTTCAATAACCGTGCCCATTGATCTTACTTCTAATTGATGCTCAAAGATTTTTTCCTTTAATTCACCATCTTTAGAGATTAAAACCACCTCAACATCATTTCTCATATTGTTTATTTCAACCTTATGATTGTAATCATGATAAAGAAAAAACGGCATGTAAATACTTGATGAAACTATAAATCCTATAAAGAAATAGCTTTGTAATATTTTTTTACACCACTGTTTTAACTTATTTATATAAGCTTTCATACAAGTAATTACACTATATATTATTAAATTAATAAAAAAAGAGGAGAGCCATTAAGACTCTCCCCTTTGAGCAGGGCGACCATATTGCTATGGTCTATGGAATAATTTTTTATTCTGTGGGTAAACCGCCAGCATACCAGCCTTCTGGCAGCTTGACTTTATTCTTAGAAAGTACCCATTCACCATTCTTCATTACGTAAACCTTTCCTTCAACATTTGGCCCGATTCTCACAAGTGCTTCCTGTGTGTCCACAAAAACAACTCTTGTTGATCCGCACCCAGTGAAAAAGGCAATGCTAACTAGTAATATCAGAATCTTGTTCATTCTTAGATTGATTTTCTTGTTCTTCGATTCTTGCTCGCCATCTATCTTTCAGAGATTTGGGTATAGTATCACTATCACTAGCTTTAGTGTCTTCTCTGATTACGTCTTTGAGCCAATCCAGAAGGGCCTTGATTAAAGCGACCCAAGTCATAGATTAATTCTTTTTAGCAAGACCTCTAGAAACAGTGTAGCCAAGAGCACTCAGGGCAGATGCTACAAATCCAAATACTTGATTTGCAGTTCCAGCACCTTCAGGGTTTAGCACACCAGCACCCCACAGTAGAGAGCCAATCGCACAAATAGCGGTAAGCCAAAATTCTGTAGTTTTGTAACCGGGTTTAACTTCGTTTTTCTTTGTAGTAGCCATAATAAGTATTGTATATTAGAGTATTATAGAGAGTCTGTCAAATTTTTTATTCAGATTCTTCTTCTGTGTTTTCTTTTTTATTTAATTCAGCGAGCACGATTTGAGCGGCTTGTTCAAGAGTTTGATGTTCTTGGTAGCTTAGTTTGAGTTGACGAGCCGCGTTTACGAGTAGGTTAAAAGCGTCATCGAGTGACATTTTTTTCTCTTCTTCCATGTGTTATTATATCAGGTAGATATCGAAAAATCAAGTTTTAATCATGTATTTCATTACCATTGAAGGTTGTATGTTGTTGATTGGCGCATTTTCCCCTGTATCACCGATGGTGGTAACAAAACCTTCGACCCGGCCACTCGATCTTTCGCTTCTAGCATTCATACCCTTGTTGTTGCGAGTGTCCCTTCTGGGGTTACTGCCCATCATATGCGGATATGTTGTGGTAGCCGGGTGACTATGTGCTGGTAATTGATTTACATTTAAACTGACGCTTTGTTCTCCAGAAGTGTCACTTACGGATTCAAGGGCTGCTGGGGTTCTTCCTGCAGTGTTTCCTCCTTCGCCCACTACTACACGCCCAGCCAAGTCGGGAATATTAAAGGTTGAGCTTCCGTTACCTGCTCCATAAGTCGTTCCAATAACAGCAAACAAATCAGAATAGGTACTACGGCTAACCTCTCCACCATTACACTCAAGAAATCCGCTTGGAATGGTTCCTCCAGCCCAAATAATCACACACCCAGTTGATACATTGAAACCGCTTTCTCCAACTGAAACGGACCCTGTAACCTTTAAATTTCCAACAACGTGGAGGGCTTCTTCCGGACTGGTGGTGTTAATGCCCACCTTGCCGTCATGTGTTATTCTGACTTTTTCTGTCCGAGAACCACCCGATGTTAAAGTGCTAAAACGTAAACTTCCTCCAGAAGCAACATCGTTATTTGCTTCTATCCCGCCTATGACTGTGTTGGTTCCGAGAGTGATTTCTCCACCGCCGTTTACTGCCCCTTTTAAAAACCTTGCTACCTCAACAGTCGAAGTGCCAGCAACTCCGTACTCTACGTGTAGCTTTGCTGCGGCACTGCTTACATTTCCAATAGTGATATTGCCATTGTTGTAAATTCTCATTCTTTCGGTATTGTCCGTAAGAAAAATCAAATTTTCACCTGTCGAGCCAAGAAAGTTTAGATTGCCGCCCGAATTATTTAACTGTAAATATACAGCCGAAGTGCTAGACTCAAGCTGCAGTACCGTGCTAGTTCCAGAAACATGAAGCTCATTGGATGGATTGGTTTCTCCGATTCCCACGCGGCCATTTTCATCAAAAGTAACTACAGTGGCATCATCAGCCTTGCGAAACTGTAAACCCATCGTGTCATTTGCTCGAATTTGATAAATCTGCTGGCTGTCGGTCCAGAATTGAAGATTTGGAATTATAGAACCAGATGTTCCATCTGCATCTACAATACGTATGGCACAATCATGATCACTTGTATCTGAATTTCCTCTAACGTGAAGTCTTGTAAGCACAGTTGCGCCTGTTCCCACGCCAACCTTGCCATCTGACAATATTCGCATACGCTCGGCACTAGTTCCTGCAGAGTCTGTGTAAAAAGAAATGTATCCATTAGTATTTCCTGATGTAGTTCCAGATTCTATTTTTGCCACAGAGCCAACATTGTTTGAAAAATTGATAGTAGAAATTACGTCGGTAGAGTTATTGTTTGCGTGTCTTAAGCGTAAATGTGCTCCAGTGGAAGCTGATCCATCGCTTTTAATCTCAACATCGCCCTCTGGCGAAGTCGTCCCGACGCCAAGTGACCCCGCTATATTTACTCCGAAGTCAAATTCTGCTGGATTTAAATCTCTTAATCTTACGTCTGACATTTTTTTATTCCTTTTTAATTAGTACCTTGGAAAAAGGTTTTGATTTTGATCATCTTTTATTAAATCTTGTCCTGTTGTTGTACCACTTCTAAGGTCAACTATTTGGTTAGTGCCTATTCCGCCCATACTTGATGTCGATATGCCAGAATATAAAAATCTTTCTTTAATTTGTATTACACGTCCACTAACAAAAAATCCTTTATCTTCTATAATTTCATTAAAATTGTCATCCAAACTAAAGTCAGAAGAAAATGATAAAGAAGCTGTTTTATTGCTTCCGATACTAGAATCATACTGTGCAGAATCTAATCTTAGACCAGAAAGCTTGTAATTCATAGCCAAAACATCTCCTGTCATAAAGTCAATGTTTAGGTTGTACAATCCATTATAAACAAAGTCTTCCATCAAGCTGCCTTTTGTATCGCCCGACACAACAACATCGAATCCAGCTGTTATACCAACTGGTGTAGTGACTGGCCTATCCCAAGGAAGTTTATGGCCCATGTACTGGATGTTTTCACGAGTCAAATCTAAATCTATATTACAACTTTGAACTGTTCCGTGATCGAAATCAATTCTCATTTCTTCAATAGTGACATCTTTCAAATAAATTGAATCACTAGTTTTCATCGTAACGGTTGTTCCACCGGCAATGTGTCTAGCAAAAAAATTGAGATCAGTGCTAGTTGCAATAAACTCCTCTCCAAAATCAAACCAAGCATTTAGTGTATCGTATGATCTTATCTCATTGCTTTCTGATCCATTTCCATTATACAAATAAACCCCTCCCAAAACAGAACCCAAAGGATCGGGTTTGACATAAGCTCTTCCATTAACCCTGTATCTTTTACCAATTGTAAAAGAATTTGATCTAGCTATGTAGTGAGTATTTTCCGAACCATCACCGGCTGCCCTTAATGCGTCTGACACACCATCTATTGTCGATGCAGAAGTTAAAGAAACCATCCTGATGCTACTCCATCCATCTGTGGAACTGCTCCAATCAGATTGATAACTCAAAGGATTTGTTCTGCTCAAAGAAAGTTTTATGTCTCCGGGCATAAAAACAGTTTTTGGATAATTAAAAGTATTAACATTATCTATAAAGTTTTTTGGAACAGCAACACTAACACCGCTAAAGCCCGTGGTTGCGTTTTCAGTGTTTATATACGGAACTCCAAAACCAGTATCTACACCTTTTGTAAAAAATACGTTATCAGCGACAGCACCAACACTAACAGTTGGAACCTCACCAACACCCATATTCACAGAGTAACTATTTATATAAGAATTAACAAAAACCAAAAAATCATAAGAACCAGCATTTGGGTCTATAACGCCTGTTACTGGCATAAAAGGCTGACCAGTTGGTGGGGATGGGTACTCGGATGGGTCTTGCGTTCGAATCGAAAAAGGAGCTTCATCCAGAGTGTTGTCAATTGCTAAATAAATATTTTTTCTGTCAGTTTCTTTTGCCATCAAACCGCTTACGAACGATGTCGGAAGGTTTGCTGTTTGATTTTGGGTTGAAAATCCCATTCGTTGTTCGTTATTGATTCCGTCAACGTAATAACTAAAATTTAAATTAACCGAAGGAGGCCCAGAAACATACGAACCACGATTGGTAATTGAACCAATAGAATTTATATTTTCTTTTGGAAGGTCTATGCTATAATTAAAGTTTTGAACCTTGTTGATTCTTTGAAGTACTTCGAACTTTTGGCCATCATTTGCGCCATTTGTTTTTTGACCAGTATAACCTGTTATAGACCATTTGCTTCCAAAAACGGTTGATGATCCACCCCCAGCATTTGCCACTTTGTGCGGAGGCATTATTACGGGGTTTCCAAAGAATAAATCTTGAACTCCGTATGTTATTACATTCTTAGCCATCGTTAGTTTCCTTTTCGCTCTTGCTTGCAAAAAGGATACTGGCCAAGTAGTAATCTATCTGATGACGACAAGCTATGTCTCTAATTTCTGAAACTCTGTCTTCATTTTTATCCACAGGTTTCTTAACATATTCGTCCACTACCTTCTTCCAATCAGATGGATTTTCGTTTGAAATAATTACTTCTACAATTCCTTGGGCCACTTCCTTTTGTCTTTTATTAAGACGTTTTAAACTATGAAACTTTCTCAAACCAGCTTCAACTTTCTTGGTCAAGCCGTTTGCGTGGATCATGTTGTCGGTAATTTTAGAGATGCTATAATAATCCGCATTGCTTTGTTCGCCCTGACCAATCGGACTAACATTTTTTGTTTCTTGAGGAGTACCTGTACCAGCAGGACGGCCAGTGGGTGCTGCGCCAGCGCCTTTACCGCCGATCACTGGTTGATAAAGACCTTCGTCTTTGAGGTTGAGAAGTTTTCTTTGAGACTCTATAGACTCTTCGTTGTCTGGGAGCTTGTCGGTTTCGAGAGCATCAATTCCTTCTTCTGGCGTTAAAATACCAAGCTCCATAAGCCTAGCGTATACTCTAGATTTTGTTGGATCACTGCCAAGGCTAAATTCGTTAAAATAAGGAAGCGGATAATTTTTAAAACCCATTAATTTAGAAATTCTTTTTATTTCAGGAATTAAAAACTCATTTAAAAATGATTCACGAGCTTGAGTAAGTCTTGCTAAAAATACTTCTGTTTTGATCGCTTGGTTGGCAAATTTTTCATCACCGACTAAAATATTTTGCAAACCAATTTGTATGTCTCTGTCAACAATTTCGTATTTTTCAGGACCAAGCAAATTACCAATATTAGGAATTACAAACTTAGCATCAGTTGTATAGTCAGCAATCAATACTCTTCCGACAGATTCATTTTGGAATAGCTCTTGCATTGCTGCAAGATTTTTTTGGTTAACGCCACCCTTTTCGGGTTCGGTTCCCATAGTTACCAAAAGGATAGCTTGCTGCATAGTTCTGGCAACAGCCATGTCCATTTTTTTCATCTCAGCTTTCCAGTTTATATCTTCAAGAACTGGATACCCCATTGGAACCGAGAACGGTTCGTAGTCTTGCTTTTTATAAAAAACAGCATTTATGTGTTCTGAGTCCAAAGGCATAAGAACCGTGCTGCCTTTTGAATCACGAATTAATTTTCTGGTCTGTTCAGGTAGATTGTTTAAAACCTCTTGATCTTCTTCGGTCCTTGGCTCCCTGAGTCTAGCAAGCTCGTAATCACTCAAGACCTTATAATAAACACCAGTTGCAAAATTTAAACCACCCTGTATTTGAATGTCAGCTGGATTTAAAACAGAATATTGAACTGGCAATGTAATTTCACCCAATCCAGAAGACCCAAACGTTTGAGTCATTCTTTTAATGTCTTCTCTAGAAACCTTGCCATCAAAACGATAAATAAATACATTTCCAGAGCGATAATATTCTCTAAAAAATTTATCCATAAAACTTTTTAAATTATTCTTTTCAAATAAAGCATCAAAAAAGTCTCTAGACTTTCTACTTCCCCCTCTAAGGAAAATACCAGAAGAGGAAAACTCTGTCATCATATCAATAGTATTTCTAAATATAGCAAAATTGTAATAAGCTTTTTGACAGAGAACTACAGTGTCTCGAATGTTAAGGTTAGATTTGTTTTGAACACCGTAAGTGTATTTGAAAGGAACAACACCATCAGTAATGTTTTTAAATCTATCTGTTCTATGTATGTCTGCCGCCTTGTTACGTCTGGTGGGCGAAGCTGCTACGGATTCAAAAGCAGTGAGCGGCGTTGCGCTACTTGCGACAGATTGCTCTAAATCATTAACACCAGCTTTTTTAGCAGACGAAGACGAAGCTTTGGCGGCTGTCTTTGGACTACTTTTTGCTGTTTTAGCTGTTTTAGGCTTTTTTTCCATATTTTATACTGAAAATTACACTTTTTAAAGCATCATGGGAGTAAAAGTATCATCAACTTGTACATCTTCCGCTGACACCATATCATAATAGCATTTCATAGCCCAAGTTCCAATCATAAGTGTGGTATAATTATCTCGTCTAGCTCGATTTACAGATGTATTTCTTTTTAAATGTTGTGGTAAATCAAATGTTTGCGTTCCTTTGGCTGTGCTTTTAACTTCGATTAGCGAGCATTGTTTCTTCGTTTGATAAACTAAATTATCTTGCTCTTCGATTAAATCCAATATTGTTTCTCCAGTATTAAATTTTAAATTAATACTTTGATTTGTCATTCTATTAAAGGCTTCATTGTTAGCGGTAGCTTTAGAAGCGAACCAAATCCTTTTATGATCTATGCAAGCCTGTAAATACTCGTTAGATTTTCTTAACCAATTCGACGTAAAGATTTGTTTGTAACAGATTTTGCCGTCTTGCTTATTATATAAGTTTTTAATCTTTTTAATTTCTTTTTGGTAGTCTGCTCCTTCAGCGTCACTATTAAAATCAAAGAAACTAAGATTCTTAGTAAACAACTCAGACTCATTGCAACTATCTATAAATTGAAAACCAGCATTATCAATGCATATCATTTCAAAATCGAAGGCATTACATAAATAATTAAAATAATGTATGTGATCTTTTAAATCTCCACCAGCTACCGCGTAACTGTGAACCAAAGTTCCAGTTTTCATTTCTTCATCCAACTCTATAACAGACATCGCAAAGTAGTCAGAGCTCGGACTATTAGAAAAGCTGGGGTCAATTGCACAAATGTATTTTGATTCAGAGTCACCCTTAACCCTAGTTGTCGGTAACTCCCCATCTGGTATGGTACACTCATGCATTTTCTTTGCACTGAAGTAAGAATCACTTCCATCTGTAAATTGAGCACAGTATTCACGCTGGAAAGACGCACTAGAGGTTCCCCCGTTCTTAGCTTCTTCAATTACAGTTGTGTCAATCATCTCTTCAGGAAGAGCTTCATACCCAAGCTGAGACACAAAATATGATGAGTCTTTTTCTTCTTTGCTGTAAATATGTTGTACCCATTCCTTATAGGTTTTATAAAGATTTTCAAATGTATAGCTTGCGGAGGATAGCGCAATCATTTTTGAATTGTTTTCAAAAACCATTCTATCTTTTTCTTCTATTACCCCTTCTTTGATTAGCTTATCCTCAACCTCTCTAATCTCTAAACGCTCTTTCATGTTTTGGGGAGCGACCAGAAAGGGCATAAGTACTGTATTAATAATGTCTTCTGGCAACAAAAGATACTCGTCAAGAACCAAAACGTTTGCGCGGAAACCACGAATCTTTTCACCGTTAAGTGGGATAGCTGTTATTGAGCCTCCATTTATTTGCCACTCAAATTGATCATTCCTTTTCGCTTTTGCACCAAAAGCCTGAGCCAAAAGGTCTGCCCCCTTAGACTCTACTATCTTTTCTAGGTTATTAAATATAAAGCGAGCAGTACGAAAGGTGGGGCCAGCTATAAGAATCTTAGTGCCGGGTTCAAATATACATTGAAGAAAACAAAACACAGAAGCAATAAAGGTTTTGCCACAACCACGACCCCACACGCACATAGAGAAGTTTCTGTTAAGCATTCCTTTCAGAGTTATTTCTTGAAAGGGTGCGAGCTTGATTCCAGCAATCAAGTCAACTGTCAAGCCTAAGTTGGCTCTTAGAAATTTAGCAAGGCTTATCTTGGCCTCTTTGTTCTCAAGTGTTCCCTTGAGACTGAGAAGCTGCTCGTTGAGTAGTTCAACTTTTTTATTTTCTGGAGCGTACCACATTACAAAATTTTATTATCGTAGCAATACTGTAAATCAATGATATTATGTTTTGCTTCACCTAAAAATATTTTTTCTATAATTCTTGAGGCATCTTGTCTTGTGTTCACAAACAAAAACTGTATGTGAGGATAAGCCTGAATCAAATACCTAACATTGTGAAAAATATACTCTGGTGTTGCTTTGATCTTTCTAGATACTTGTGGTAAGTGATTAAAAGATCGACACTTATTTAAATTCTCTTCAACCAAAACAATTAAACTTGCTTCAGCTTCACCAGCCCTTTCTATTTCATTAACGAACCTCTTGAATCCTCCGCTTAGAGTTCCAACAAAATCACTAACAGACTTTCTTTCTATGTAGCAGTTTTGCGAATACCCCGGATGACTAAAAGCATAATCTCCAAACTTTAAATTTTTAATTTCAGTTTTAACATTAAACTTGAGAGGCTTTTGTTCTCTTGTATCTATGTATATCTTAAATCTATCTTTAATCGCGTCAGAATTTAATTCAAAGTCGTATTCAGATGTTTGCTTTTGGTACTTACTAATTAAACCGACTTCTTCACAAACGTCATAGTAACTGCCAAACAAAGCGTCGTAAACTTGAATGGCTGGCATCATGAGAGTACGAAGCTCAACTTGTGTGGGGGCAAATATTAAGTTCTTTTTTTCTTTTCGAGTTTCAAGTAAACCTTTACAGTATTCTTGCGCCACTTCTTTTTCTTGATCTTTAAGCCATAGTCTTAAATTGGTTCGTGAGTTAAAATCATTTTCAAAGTAATAATCTTTACTTTTAAATTTTATAATTTTACCATCATACCTATCATATCGTGCGTAATGGGTTTGGTAATATTCTGCCATCCTCATCTTATGCGCTTTAAGATGAGCGTGAAGTTGCCTTTCGGTGTCAAAGCTTTTACCGCAAACTTTGCACTGGTGCTTCTTCATATTTGTAGTTGAAGCGTTTGATGTCATCTTTATATAACCTTTCTATAATACTTATACTTTCATCATCATAAAAACTCGAATAATGAGGCCGCTTGTTTAGTTTTTTAGCTTCCAGTAATTTAATTTTTTTCTTGCCTATCTTATCGCAAAGAATATCAAAGTCTTCTTGTAGATTTTCAAATCTACCGATAAAACTTAAGCTAACTTTGCCTCTTGCATTTTTTAGCCATTCAGTTTGAGAAGCTACCCACCTTCCTTCGTGATAATTTTCTACTGAAAGATGATCATTTTTACTAGTATTTAAATTTTTTGATGTTTCTATTTTTTTAAGAAAAGTTTTAAAATCTTTTTTTAAAGGTAAATACCAACTTTCATTTACGCTTGGGTGGCCACCGAAGTTAACTCCTTTTTCTGGTATGTTCGCCATGCCATCGAACTTGGGCATTCCGTCATACCAAAACTTTTGCCTGTTTATCCAAAGATGCCAAGAGACCATTCTATCCCAAGGGTTTCTAACAAAACTAAAAGAAAAATATTTTTTAACATCATATTTTTCGCAGTAGTTTCTAAAAGCTAAATGTTGTTTGGGGGGCTGTTGATTATTAAATGCTATTTCAATACTACTACCAGCAGTTTTATTGATATGAACATAAATAATTTTTTCTTTTTTTAAAATCATCCCTCTAAAATCTCATCTTCACTTATACCTAAAATTCTAGCCTTTACTTCATCCATTGAAGAAATATTTTTAATCTCATCTTTTACAATTTGCTTTCTTAGTTCTGCTAGTTGTATCAATTTCTTTCTAGACTCTTCCTCTTTCCACAACTGAACTAAATTGATTATACTCGCATTTTCTTTGATTTGATTTTTAAGCCTGTCTGACCTTTTTTCTTTAAGGTCATTGAGCAATTTATTTTGTCGTCCAACCGATTGATGATAGTCATTTTGAGCTTTTCCAATTGCTTCAACCAAAGACATTGAAATCCTTCTACCCTCAGTGTCGTTAGCAGCATCATCTAACAACCCCTGTAAATGCTCGACTCTCCTTTGTATGTTTGAGGCTATTACCACTTCAGAAGCTAAAACAATATATTGATCAACTTCCTCTTGTGTAAGGTCTGCCTTATCATAAGTATAGCGAATGAAACTCGATTCAAATAAATCTCTATCAACCTGACTATCATATCCATTGATTTGATGAAGAAATCTGTAGGTATGTAAATAACCAATTAAGGATTCTATTTCTTTTCTTTGCCTAGCAGTTAGCTTGTCTTTGTTTATTCCATCAAGCACATATTTATTTATTCTACTTATTATTAAATTTATTGTGCGTGGCGGTTTGTACTCAACTTGATTAGGCACATCATTTGTTTGCGCTGGGGTAAGCAAGCTTTGCTCAATACCCTGCGACTGACGATATTCTGATACAAGCCTTGTTTCTTTATGTAAGTTAGTTAAGGTATTATCATCAAAAATAATTTTTGCTACATCTAAGTCATTCATAGCATGACCATTATTATTGATATACTCTTTCATTTCATCAGACAAAGACACATCATCTCTACCTTGATACTCATGAGATGGTTTAGCCTTCATGTCTTGGGAAGCTAGAAAGGCTTTTACACATTTTCCATATTTGCTTCTTCCATCTTGAAATTTTTCTTCTATATCAGGAAAAGCTATTTGGACCGACTCCTTTAAAGAGGGTGGATTATTTGGTCTTGATTCCCACTCAGCCAGCAAAAGCTGTTGTTTATCTTCGGGGATAGAAACACCGTCATGAACAAAGTCACTCATAAATCTATTTCTCCTTTTTCTAAAACCTTTTTAACTTTCTCAATTATGGATTTCTTTATATTTTTAATTTGTTTGTATCCGGGAACTCTATTTTTTTCACTTGTTTTATAATTCATTAACTTAGCAACCTCTTCTTCAGATTTATGTTCTATGTATAAATAGTTATAAACTTTCCATTCTACTGCTTTTAAGACCGTTTTCATTTTTTCATGAAGTACAGTAGCTGTCTTTTCCACATCACAATAACTTTGCCCAGACGTAAAAATTTCTTGGGGGTGATCTTCTAAAGAAACAGGAAGTTTAGCGTCATGAGCATTCTTTTTTGTTTTTTCCCAATTAGCATAAAGGGGGCACACTGAAGATTGCTCTTTATAAATATAACAATGGCTATCGGACTCTGCAGCAGCGCACCTTAAACATGGTCTTGCATAATTGCCATAATTATTACGTATAAGGTTTTTTATTTGATTGGATATAATTCTATTGATCCAAGGAGCCAGAGGTTTTTTGGGATCATACAACTCCCACTTCTTATAGATATGAATCCTAAGAATTTGAGAAACATCTGAAAAATCCATCCACGCTAAAACTGTAAGATTCCACTTGCCTTTTCTTTTATTTATTTCGACATTTATTAAGTCGATACTCTCTTCAAAAGTGGGCTTTTTCGTTTTTTTATTTTTTTGCGTTTTTTGGGGATTTTCCGATTTTTCTGAATTTTTACGTGGTCGTCCTCTGGGCATCAGTTATTTTTATCTGGAGCATCATTTTTTCTTAGTGTCCCAGCTTCTTTCAAAAAATCAGACAAAAATTGTTCAGAATTAACCTGTGTTTCAGGATCGGGCTTGAGGAAGTCTCCCTCTTTGGGAGCAGAGGCAGTTCCAATAATTGAACCAAACTGAACGCCTTGGGGCTTGTCTACCTCAATTTCAACATCTAGTTCATTTATTTGAGGAAGAGGGGCAGCTGGCTCTTCTTCTGTTTCAATTGAATTCTGGTAAGTTGGTTTTGGTGCTGAAACACCAGCAAAGGCATAACCACAATTACTGCAAAATTTGGGCTTTTTTGCAATATATTCCATTTTGTGTCCACACTCAGGGCAATAAGTTTTCATAATAATAGCTATATTAATATAATATAGATATTACACCTTAAAATCTAAAAATTTACTCGTAACGTATAATTTTTTAAGTGTAAATACCTATAGGTATGAGAAGGGGTAAAAAAAGACCGGGTTTTACTTTTAAAAATACCAAAGGTGTAGAATATGAGGTATTGTTTTATAAACCCAACAAAAAAATATATAATGGGGCAGTGGGCATTTGCGATGACCCAGATGAAAAAAACCCTAAAATACTTATCGACCCCTACCAGTGTGATCAGGGAGAGCTCAACACCGCCATTCACGAATTTGCTCATGCTTTTTTCTGGGATAAATCCGAAAAAGATGTATATGCTTATGCTAATGCATTGAGTCGGTTTTTATATAACGAGTGCCATTGGAGAAAACAGTCATCTCAAAAATCAAAGAAAAAGAAATGAATGAAAAAACAAAAATTGAAATTGCCAAAGCAGCATTCAAAGAAATCGGTAAACTAACCGTTGATGGATGCTCGGACAATAACAATGAAATAGCCAAAAAGTATCAAAAACTAAATAGGTTAGCAAAGAAAACTTATGAGTTATTGAACGAATAATATATATGTCTAAATGTGAAAAAATATATAAATACATTAAAATAACAATTTTTTTATTAATAATTTTATTGGTGTGTCAGGGTTGTATAGTTCTTAATCCTGAATATGCTAAAAAAGACAAAGAAGGTTATTATGTGTACCATTACTCAGCGTGTGGCCCATTAGCCCTAGAAAAGGCTCTGAGGACTTTTGGTGAAGATGTAAACCGAAAGCAGCTTAGTCGTGAAATACAAACCACAGGCAACGCTAGTAGAAAAGCAGTAGCCTTGATTCATTACGAGGCGATGCAAATAACATGGCCATCTGAAATCAAGAAGATTTTAAACAGGTATGGTTATGGTGTGGAAGTTCTTGATAACTTTTCAGAATTAAAAGCGGGGGATGTTGGTATTATTTTAATTTTGGGGGATAGAATGAATTTTGAGTATCATTGGGTATCTTTTCCCAAGGACAAGAATATTGAAACCCACTTTGGCAAAAAAACCAAAATAATCAAGATATATAAACTTATTCCCCCGAAATAAATTATCTTCTGTCTTTAAACACAGAGGCTTTCCAATAACATTTCCAATTATATTTCAACCAATTCCATATAGTACTTAATAAGCTAATCATACCAAGTATTACACTAAAAATGATTAATTTATATGTTTTAGCTTTTTAACAAGGAATTTAACAAGTTCTGACCTCATAATATCATCTTCATCAAAAACAAAGTTATAAATACCATTAGCCATACTTTCTTGATCAGTAAAAAGGTTAAACATTCTAGTAAAACCACTTTTCGCCCCATGTAAGTCTGTTTGCATCGGATCAGCCAAAACAAAGCAAACGCTTCCTTCTCCCAATCTAGTTAAAACAGTAGTTAATTCCTTTAAAGAGCAATTTTGAGCTTCGTCAATGATCACACACTTGTTCCGCCAGTTTACCCCACGAGTAAAGTTAACAGGAAACATTTTGATACGTTCTTCTTTTTCCAAACGTTCAGTTGTGGTTTCAGGAAGTAGTTCGTCAAGTTTCTCTAACAAAGGTATTTTATAGAAGGCAAGCTTTTCATCAGCACTGCCCGGAAGGTATCCAAGCTTTTGATCTGAAGCTTCTACGCTTGACCTTAGATACATAATCTCAGCGATACTTTTTCTATTGAGCATTTGAAGCGCACAGTAGACCGAGAGAAGCGTTTTAGATGTCCCAGCAGGGCCATCTACAAATACTATCTTAGTATCATGATGTAAAGCAAGTTTAAAAAACTCTTTTTGTTTTTCAGTCCATTTAAACTGATTAATTTTTAGTTGTCTCTTGATTGGTTCAAAATCATTACCCGACATTGAATCCATCAACTCTTCTTCGATTTGCTTCTTTTTAGAAGCATTATTTCTTCTAGCCATTATGTTTTTCCAACCTACATTTATTTACACTTAATTAATAAAAGTAGAAAGAACATTTTGACCCTTCTTTATGTGACACGCTGGCCCATCAGTCTCACATAAAAAATAAAAACCCACAAAATTGTGACATTATTGCATGGCACAACAAATGCTTTTCTGTAACCCTATGAATAGCATACTTACAAATCGTTTGTTCGACTCGTTTTTTAATTCTGATCATAAAATTTATAACACAAACAACGATGACGAACTAAATTATAAACTAAACCTAGCAGGTACAAAAAAAGATGACATAAAACTATCATCAATGCAAGGCTATCTGCTTTTAGAAACACCAAAAAATAAATATAAACTATCAATCCCCAAATCATACAACCCCAAATCAATCAAAGCAAAGTATGAAGATGGTTTACTTTCCTTAACAATACACAAAAAGAAAGAACACAAAGCTCACCAAATAGAAATAACGTAGGTATATCGTAAGGGGGGTATGTGACAAGCGTTTGCTTTTTCATGTGCCCCCCGGATTTTTTCCCCCGAATCAAATAACATTTATATTTAAATTAATTTAAATTTATTTAAAGGGGGGTATATAGGTAAGGTTGTATATCGGAAGGCTATCATTCTTCGGGGAGACTCATATCACCCCCCGCGCACCCATATTGGCGTGTCTGAGTGTCATTTTTTTTCAAAAAGTACCCTGTTTGCTATTTTATACTCTAATATAAATACTAGATATATATCTATAAATAATAACAGGCACAAAAAAAACCCTAGCCTTTCGGCTAGGGGATTGTGTTGTTATGTTATTCGACCTCAATAATATTCAGAATGTTCTTAACCAATACCGATCCCCAAACGTGATTAGGTTGACCGCTCGCAGGTAGCAGACTATTAATTAATTCAATCTGTTCTGGTGTTGCTGGTTCACCATCAATTGCAATGGTCTCTGTTTGACTACCGCCAAGCTTTTCGAATTGCAAGCGAGTCGAAACCGTGCCGTCTTTTTTGACAGTCTGAACTAGTGAATCGCAACCGTTCACATATGATTGATTGTCTCGCAGCGGAGTTGGTTCGATGGTTTCACCCGTGCGCCGTTCTACCGTTTCGGCATAGTTGCCAAGTCGGGCGTTTTGATGCCAGAATCTTTGGATTTTTGCGCCACGCAATGCGGACGGTTTGTTTTTTGTTCCTTGTTTAACCTTAATATCAGTTGAGGCAACTATTACTAAGTGAGCCTTTTGTTCGCGCAACTTGCGGAGCAGAGTTAAGGTTTGGGTGAATTTTCTTTGTTTTAGTTTGTCGTCATTCATAACGTCTCAAGATTAGCAGAATCATAGCCCACGCCAAGAAAATTCGTACCTCAGTTGTTCACAATTTTTTGTGAATAAGTTTTGCTCGACTTTTGACTTGGCACAAAACTTGCTGTTGTTGGGTGATCCAAATTTAATACGTGTACGTACTATATCGGAAGGCGCGAGCCCTCGCCGATAGTACGTGTACGTACTACTTTTGAGAGCAGCTTGTGTGCCAATCTTAGATAAAGTTATTCACATAGCTCTGGATTAATGTGGGTGGCCAATCCGCTTTCGGGTTTTACGTTGCAAGCTTTCAACCATTTATCATGGTTGAATTTATTGTTTCGCTTGGCGAGTTTTTTGCCAATGCTGATGGCTTGCTTTTTTCGCTCTGCAGGATTTGTAACCATGCAGACATCTTCGGCGATTGAATGAAAAAAGCTTTTAGTTAATACGTTCATAATAATATCTCTGATTAATTTTTTATCGGCTGTAATAAATCATTTCGCGATCATCAACAAAGCTATTCCAAAAGTAATCTTTGCTAACTTCTTCCCATCTGTCATTGTTGAAACGGTCAGTGATAACATAGCGCAAGCTTAACTTCTGGGTGCGGTGCGCATTCATTCCGCGATTGATATCATCCATGCTGTAGCGGTAAAACTGTGAGCCACCAGCAAAACAAAAGTGTGCTTCATTCGCGCCAGCTTTAATAGCTGCATTTAACTTGTTATATGACTCAGGGCTGAGTTGTTCGATTAGGTTAGTTAAGTTAGTCGTGTTTTTCATAACGGCTCAAGATTAGCAGAATCACAGCCCACGCCAAGAAAATTCTTACCCCAGTTGTTCACAGGCAATTGTGAATAAGTCAGGCGATGATTGGCACAAGACGTGCTGTTGTTGGAAAATCAATTTAATACGTATACGTACTATATCGGAGGGTGCGCACCCTCGCCGATAGTACGTGTACGTACGATATATAATTCCTACTATAAAATAATAATAACAATAATAATTATTTACTTATTTGCTTCGCAGAGTTTTCCCTTTTATATTTGTCAAGTATTTATTTCCCTCTGAATTAATAAAGCGACCAAGAGCGAAAATACAAAAAACTCTTGGCCGCTTTTGTTATGATGCGTAACGACTAACGCAACTTAAAAAACTTATGGTTTTTAATAACCTTCGTTACCTTCTGGCCCTTTGTCCAATAGTTGTGTGTGTCATTGGTACAGTAGTGGTCGGCGTATCCAACGAACGAACAGTCTAGGTTGTCAAGGTTAACGGCAAGGCGTTTCGCATACTGTGCCGCCTTGGTGTTCTGCATCATGTGGCGGCGTACTGCTGCGCGGTTGTCGTCATCCCATTTTACAAACTTGCGCTCTGTCCAAACGTCAAACTGGCCCTTCTCAAAACAAACGTCTTTCGCATTGTTGGGCCAATGCTTTGACTTGATACGTGCCTGTATCACACAGGCGACTCCGTACATGCCAGCTTGCCCCTCGCCACGTGCCTCTCCAAGAATGGTTTGAGCAACAATGCGTTGGCCAAGTGTTAAGTCTTGCGCTTGTGCCATAGTGGCAAAGGCAAACAATACCCAAAGCACAATCACCAAAGGCATAAAGCCAACGGCCCCGTCAATGAGCTTAAGAGAATTTTGATTTTTAAGATTAGTCGTTTTCATGTCGGGAGTAAGTAAATAGGTTTTTGGTTAGATTGTCAAACACTTTTAATGGTCGCCATAAAAGCGATCAAGGTCTTGTCCAGTAGGATCAGAAGCTGCGATTGATTGAGCGCAATCATAGGCGGTATCTAAGCCTTGATCAAGCTCTGCCAATAGTCGATTCACCTCTGCCTGAATAGGAGCAACCAGAATTTTCCATTCTGACATGCTAATGGTTCCATCGTCGTAAAGGTTATCAAGAGTACGCAAAGGCTCTTCAATCCGCTTTTTTTTAAGCTCAATTTCAATTCTTAAAGCTTCATTGTGTCTGCGAATATTGATCAGCGCCAACTCTTGGCCGTCTAGATTCTCGCGTTCTTCTGCTGTCGTATAGTCTTTTTTCATAACGGGTTCAGATTATCACACAACAAACATAAGTCAAGCCCCAAGTTATTCACAATTAAAAACGCAGATATAGTACGTGTACGTACTAATCAGTGGAGGTCGCGCCCTCGGAGATAGTACGTGTACGTATGATTACGATATCGCTTCGCGATGTCATTTTTTAATATTTGTCAAGCGAAAGTTATCAACAGATTTTGGGAAATTGTGAATAAGTTTTTCTTGACAGATTGTGAATAAGTTTTTCTTGACATGAAGGAGGGGGAGCTTTCGCTCCCCCCTTTTGTTATGATTCTCCTTGGTGAAGATTTTCTTCTAGTATTTTTTTCGTCTGGGTTGGGGTATTTTCGTATCTTACCGAGATTACGTCTGCTGCTAATGCATTCAGTATCTCGCTACGGTCAATTCCCTTGGAAAGGGCTTTGCTCGTGCGATCAAGAACTGTATCAAGTTCTTTCTTAATTTCTTTAACTGTCATCACGATTCTCCTCCTTCCATTCGCGGCGAATCATTCGCCATTGCATAACCTCTTCCCCAGTAGCTTTGCGGAGTTGGTCGAATCGAAGCACGTCCAATTCATTGGAAAAATCTCCATTGTATCCACTCATCCCCATGCAAGGAAAATTATGCTCTAATTGGATAGGCTCATTGTTTGTCATATCGTACCATATCTGGCCGATGTTTTTTTCGTTTGGTGTGTCGTTGTTTAACATAACGAGATCAGAATAGTAAAAACTGAGCAAACCGTCAATGTATTTTTTGGGTAGGTTATTCACAGGCGATTGTGAATAAGTTTTTCTTGACAATTCGCATTGGCATAAGAAATGCTCTGATAATTGTACGTGTGCGTACTATCTTGAAAACCGCGCCCCTTCGGCGATAGTACGTGTACGTATGATCTACCCGCTTCGCGGTTGGGGCTTTTTTTATTTGTCAAGCACTAATTATCAACAGATTTTGGGAAATTGTGAATAAGTTTTTCTTGACAAAATAAGGAGGGGCTTTCGCCCCTCCAGTTGATTATATCTTTTTCCAAACAGGAAAACTACGGCCCTTGTGGTAATCATAAGCGGGGGACATTACGTCAACCGGCTCTTGCCCCACTTCTACTTTTACTATGCCTAGTCGATAGCCTTGCCACCAACGTTTTTGTTGACTCCAGCACTCGTCAACGGCTTCCATCTTACATTCTTCCCATTCGACTGAATCAACCTTTGCGCTGGTACTGAAGTAAGCATTAGCCTCGTCAAAGCCTTGAAAGCCTTGCTTGTTTTTTCTACCTACGGCGTGAAGTTTTATATAATAGTTTTTCGTGTTGATGTCCATCTCATGGAAGTTGTCGCAAGACTTGACTACGTTATCGCAGAGGGTTGAATACTCCTCAAACACTTCTTTCATGTTTTTCATTTCGTCGTTTATCATAACCCCTCCAGCTTACCATATGAATGGGGTACGTCAACCCCTAAGTTATTCACAATAAAATGTTAATAAGTCGCGAGGGGGCGACCCCTAGAAAATAGTACGTGTGCGTATTAAAGTCTGATCAGGGGAAGGTAGGGCAAAAAATAGTGGTAAGCAATCGCCACCCAAAAGAAAATTTCAAACAACAAAAGAGGTATAATAAACGCAGATATAAATACCACAATAAATAATTTAGATATCTGGCTCATTATTTGTTTATTATTTGTTTCCCTTTTGTTTCCCTTTGTGGCAGTTACGGAGTAGTGTATGAGTCTGCGTGAACAGAACCAACCCAATCAACGTATTCATTATAATGAACGCAGTGCTGGCTCCACTCGCGTTGAGTAAAAAGAGGCTCCCCTTCATTGTAAATTGCCTCAATGGCTTCCCAACGTTTATGCTCTTCATTGTCGCGCTCCCACTTTTGGTGTTCGATCTGAGCGAGATCAGCAGGGGTGGCGGTCTCTTCGATTGTTGGCATCATGTCGTTCATCTTGGGTTTATAGTCTCAAAAATTCGGGTTAAGGTCAACAGTTTTTTTCAACTTTTTTTAGTCTATGTCCCTCCATGTTTCGCCGTCATCGTAGGAAATCAAATCCAGCGCGGGGATGGTGATCGCTTCGTTGCCGTCCATGTCGAAACTGTGGATCGGGTACTCTGTGCCGTCTACTAGAGCGGCTCCGGTGTCTGTGATCGTTATGTCGTTCATCATGTAAATACAATATCACACTGGCTAAAAAACGCAAGCCCCTAAATCAAAAAAAGTTATTGCTTGTCATTGAAGGCTTCCATGATGGGGATCATCGCGCGGATTACTTCTTCGCGGCGTTTCGGAAAGAATATAGATGTAACATCATTTGCAATAAATTCTACTGATTGTTTTCCGTCTAGACGTTTAAATACCTTTCCGAGTATTCCATTTATTTGTTTTACTTTTTCTTCACACTTTTCTTTCCACGCTTTATTTTCGCGTTTCAATTGTTCGTTTTCATATTTTAATCTATCGTTTTCTTCTATTAACTCCTCTATCGTTTCGCCGATTGCATTGACTGCATTGGTGTGTTTTTGCAACCAATAAGTCTTTTCAGTAACCTCTGACAGTTGTGCTGTGTTTTGTTCATCTGATTTTAGAAAATTATCTTTATGATAATCCATTACCTCTTTAATGATTTTATTACAAACTTTTTTATCATAGGTGCAGCCACCATTGTTTTTATTACAGTCTTTGATAAACCAATCATAAAAGTGTTCTTTGACAGGATTGGAAACATTTCCAACCTTTACTTTTATGTTATGTTTTTTTAGGTAAACAGCAGCTTCTCTGACTGCGTTTATATAAAGCTGCTCTTTGAAAGAACACTCATAAGTCCCAACGCCATCTACCTTGTTAGTGCTAACTAAATTAATCTCCCGCTTTCTAATTTTGTATTGTCCACCCACTGGACAATTAAGGTCATAATCAACACCAGTGTTGTAACGAAATTTATAGCCACCCGAAAAGCGTTCGTTCGTTGACCTTTCAGTTATCCCCGCGTACAAAGTAAAACAATCTCTTTTTTGATAATTTTCACTTGTATCGCGGTATTCGTCAGAGTTTGGTTTTGCGAACCATACGTAAGTTGTACTTTTATTCATAATTGATAATCTCCAGTTGTTTCTCGCACTGGTAAAAGATTATCATAAACTTCATCTTCATAGCAATAATTTTTTAATTAGTTTTAGCGGGGGG
>CEQT01023371.1_pt1 | contig 26661 bp, 34 predicted proteins | sample 530951 | NCBI WGS metagenome assembly CEQT01 (sample SAMEA2621132, study PRJEB7988) | marine metagenome | biome: marine biome (ENVO:00000447); feature: surface water layer (ENVO:00002042); material: "saline water (ENVO:00002010), including plankton (ENVO:xxxxxxxx)" | depth 5 m
ATAGAATTTTCAAATCTATCACTAGGGTAAAACTCATGATTTTCTGAACCATATTTTTTTACTAAATCTAATATATCTTTTTTATATTCTTGATTATGTTTAAATAATATTGTTTGAGATAATGCTTTTCCTTTAGTTTGTGAAAACACGTACATATGATCTAAAGATTTTTTTAATGATGTACCTCTTCTATACTTTTGATGCATTTCCTCTGTGGTGCCATCTATGTCAAATACAATAGTAAGTCTTTTGCCACAATAAACACCTAAGTTCCAATAAAACTCTTCATTACGTAAACTACCATTTGTTGTTATTAGCACGTTTGCTTTTGAATTATCAATAATATAATGACATATTTTTTCTATATCTTTAGCCATCATTGAGTCTCCCCAAGTGCTAGTAAACCCATACTCTTCTATATCATCTAAAGTTTCTTTTGGAAAATATTTTATAAATTTTTCTACTGGCCACGATATGATCGGTAACCAATCAACAGCACCTAAACCATTTGGGTCAGTTCTATCGCATTGAGGACATCTAGCATTACAACGATTAGTTATTGCAATATCAATTCTTTTTGATAAACTGTAACCTAAGTCTATCATCTCTTGAGGATGTTGTAAAAAGTTTGGCATCACTCATCTTTGTTTATATCGATCTCGTCATTCTCATAAATGAAAACATCTTGATCTTTTTCTTTCTTTTTGAAATAAGATAAAAATGTTGACCAATACAATCTTAAATATAACTTCCATTGTTTCATTGTTCTCATTATGCTATCCTTGAAAAGTTTTGTTGTTTAACAAATCTAATACTGTTTCTAAACTTATCTACTAATTGATCTCCTTTATGAGATATAACAAAAGTATTTTCATCGCCAAGTGTATTTAATATTCTTAAAAACTCATCTGTTCCTTGACCATCTAAACTACTATCAAATATCTCGTCTAGTATAAGTAAGTTTGTGTTAGTACTATTTTTCATTTTTGCTATCGCTCTCCATGTAAAAAGTAGTGCTAAATCTATACGCATCTTTTCACCTTCACTAAACGAAGCATAGTTAAATGTGTCTCTAAATCTAGACTTAATTGTTTCATTAAAGTTTTCATCTAGATTAAAGTTGACGTAAAAGTCCATTGACATTAGATACTTATTAATCAATTGATTCATGATAGGTAAATATTGTTTTATAATTTTAGTTTTGATACCAGTATCATTTAACATATCTCTTGCAGCCATGATGTAAGTCTTTTCATCTTTTAAGTTACTTCTTTGATGTTCTATTTTTTTACAGTCTGTTTTCATTTGATTTAGTTTATCAATATCTTTTTCAGATACAGAACCGCTTTCAAAGTTCTCTATGTCTTCTTTTAATTTTCTATTATATTTTTGTAATTCAGATATCGAACTATACAATTCTGCTTGTCTTACTTCATTGTCTCTAATTTGTTTTGTTATACCAGTAATTTCTTCTAAACGTTTATTTACTATTGTTAATTCCTCTTTTAGTTTAATCGCACCATCAAGTATTTCTTTTGTTTTAATCTCTCTGTCAGATATCATTTTCTCTTTGTGTGATTGTTGTATATCTTGTTCACATGTAGGACACGAATCATTGTTCTTAAAAAACTCCATATCTTTTGCTAGTTGTTTGTGTTTTTCTGTTAACGTAGCACGTATATTGTTAAGTTTAGATAATTTGTTCTCTGTATGTGTCTTATCATTGATTTCACCTGTCAGATCATCGCTAGCAGTCTCTAAAAGGGCTTTTTCTTTCTCTCTATCTGTTAGTATAGTTTGATTAGATTGAAATAAGTCTTGTTTCTCTTTTATGATTTTGTCTTTGTTCTTTTTCATATCATCAATATAGTTTGTTTGCATGGCGATTTTTTCTACTGCCATTTCAAACTGATAATCCATATCTTTGATATCGTCTTGTATGTCTTTCAATTGATTTTTCAATACCATATTCATCAATGAGAATATTTTTATGTCAAGTATCTCTTCGACAACTTCTCTTCTATGAACTGCCTTTAGTTGCATAAAAGGTATGAATGTTGATGAACCTAATATAACAACTTGAGTAAATGACCTAAAGTTTAATCTTAATACATTTTGTTCTAAATATTTTTGATAGTCTCTTTGATTAGCTTCTTGATTGATCATGATATCATCACACCATATTTCAAACTTGTTTGGTTTGATGCCTCTTACTATCTTCCACTCTTTAGTACCAATCTTAAACTCTACTTCAACAACTGTTTCTCTGTCGTTAATTGTATTGACTAATTGTGATTTACTAATTATCCTAAATGGTTTACCAAACAGACTAAAACATAATGCATCAAGTATTGTTGACTTACCTGCACCATTCTCACCTATTATCAAAGTTGTTTTTTGTCTATCTAATTCTATCTCTGTAAAATTATTACCTGTAGATAAAAAGTTTTTCCAACGTACTTTTGTAAAGTGTATCATACTAACCAATTCCAAACTGCTCTAATTGATAAGAGCAAATACATACCTTCCATTAACGCTCTAGGTATGTCTTTATCTTTTATTGCAAATCTTATCCACATGCTACAAGATATACATGCTATTGCCCAACCCATCCATTGAGTATCCACATCAGCATTAGATAAAACAAAACAACCAGTCATTGCTATTAGAAATCCTATCCAACGTCCAGCGTCTAATTTTTGATAGTATCTAATTTTCATAATTCATTACCCCAACTATCCCAACCTTTTCGTTCTCTTCGAGCAAAAAGTTCAACGTAAGGACCTTCTAATAGTTGTTCTATTCTATCATATACTTCATCTGGTTTTCTACTATGTTCTTGTCTTGGTGCCACTATCAATTGTCTAACTGCTTTAGATAACCTTTTAGGTTTTCCTTTTGTTGCAAGTAAGCACATCTCTGGGTTTGCTCTAGTCCAATAACCTAACCCCGTAAACATTCCCATATTTTTTTTATTTTGTTTTGCCCAAGTAAAGCCAACTGTTTTGTACGTGAAACCCCAAGACTTAATAACTCTGAGCGCCTCTGGTAACATTGGGTCAACGCACCACATAAGTAAGACGCAATCATCATCACAAATTGTCCTAACAGGTAAATTACAAATATCATCAACATGCATACAATTATAGTGCTGTGTAGCATTACGTCCGTCACCTTTAGGACTGTAGCTTTTAAAGTGCCATGGTGGGTCTGCATATATTACCTTATACTTAGAGTTCCAAGTCTTGAGCTTCATTATATAATCCTCGCATAATACCTTTTAATCTATCTTTGTCTAATTCTATATCTAGCTCATCGATATATTTGTTTAGTAAAGTTGTTGTATCTTCAGCATATTGTACTATATCATCTGATACTGTATCTGCTTGCATATCAGAAAAGTCCTCAACAATTTTTACTTCGTATGCGTTTGCTTTCATTAGTCTATCAACAAACCTATCATACTGATACAAATCTTTTTTATTTACTACGATTAACTTAACAAATTTTCTAGCATACTTTGATACATCCTCGTTTGCATAACTTTTATTTGTGTCATCGTAATATACTTTTTCATACATTCTCAAAGGGTTTACAATTCTTTCTAACTCCAAAGTTTCAGTATCAAATACATGAAAACCTTTTGTGTCATTATAATCGTTCCAATAAATCTCGTATGGTGCCCCTAGATAATATATTTGACCATCATCATTTTTTGTATGAAAGTGACCAGAGAATACTGTATCAAACTTTCTAAATATTTCTTTTTCATGACCACCCTCGTTTACTTGACCTTTGTGCATTTGAAAACCTTTTATCTCTAAATGCCCCATGGCAATCTTTGCTTTTGTTTCCTCAATCATTCCCATAGAGTAAATCTCGTTTTGTGGATTAATCCATGGTAAGAATAAAATATCTAATCCACCAATGTTAACTTCGGTTGCATCTTCATATAGATGAAACTTATCTGTACGTCCACCGATTAGTTCTTGTAGTGAGTTTACATCATTAGTATTTTTGAAATATATGTCATGATTACCAACTAGACAATGAAAGTCTATTTTTAGATGTTGTAATGGAAATACAAATCTTTCTCTAAATTCTTTTGCAGTTTTGAATGAAACATATTTACGTCTATCCATTAAGTCACCTAAATGAAATACTGTTTTGATATTGTGTTGTTGTAAGTATGGAAAGAACTGACCTTCGTAAAAGTCAAAGAAGTAATCACTAAAAAATTGACTATCGTTTCTAGCACCGAAGTGTGTATCCGTTATGATCGCTACTTTCATTATGTAATAATATCTGTATTTGGTTTAATTAGACCTGTCTTCTTTTGCTCTATGTCTCGTTTTATTTTTTTAGCAAGTTGAACTGTTTTAGGTGCAAGTTTTTTTTCTTGCTCATATATCTTTCTTACTTTTTCTTTTGCTCTATCTAATTTAAATTTAGATACAAGTTTAGTAAAATCTGTTCCGTTCATATGATCAAACTCATGTTGAAAAACTCTTGATGGCATATGATCTAAATCTTCGATATGTTCTTTACCATCATTGTCTGTATATTTTACTTTACAAGTTTTAGGTCTTGATACTTGTAAAAATAATAATGGATAAGTTAAACAACCTTCACTTAACATTATTACCTCTTCAGAAAATTCTAGTATCTCTGGGTTCCAACATGCTCTTGCTTTACCATCTTCCATATCTTTATGTCCACCCATGACAAACATTCTATATGGTAATCCTACTTGATTTGCTGATAATCCAATACCGCCAAATTGTTTCATTGCAACAAATAAATCTTCAGCAACTTTAGTTCTTGTAAATCCCTCTGGTAATATTTTATCCTCAAATATTGGTAAGGGTTTGTTTAGTATTTCTGCTTCGGGTGATATAAGTTTAAAGTCTGCTGTTAAGTTAGTCATTTTCATCTTCCATAAATTTTTCAAGTCCTTTATTGTTTTTCTTTTTTTCTTTTGTTTTATACACAGGTTCATCTGGTACCATAACTAAAGGATTGAATTGACCATTAAACGTATATGTGTTTGGGTCGCCTGGCATTTGTTCATGCGTTTTATATTCGCCACCGTCAATCATTTTGTGTTTAATGTGTTGTTGTTTTTTTTCTTTTTGTATTCTACGTATGAACGCATAATATATTATTTGTGTAAAATAAGCAAATGGATTTTTTGATTTTTTTGGATTGAAATTATAGATATATTGTAAACAGTTTTCTATGCCATCAGATATCATCTCATCTTTATATGTGTAATTAATAAAGTTTGGTCTATTAGATAATCCGTTTGCAATTTTTAAAATGCACTCACCAATATATTCTGGTACTTTAGGTTTGTCTTCGCCTGACTCTTCAGCTTCTTTACAGTCATCCCTAAATTTTTCCATTGCAACTAATAGGTCTTTATTACTTACGTAATGGGCAGGTTTTTTCTTTGGCATATTATATCTTTCAAAGGTATGGGGGATTGCTCCCCCACACTACTAAATTAAAAAATTATTAATCTTTGTCTTCATCTTCCTCATCGTCCTCGTCTTCCTCATCTTCTGGTTCTATTTCTAACACGTCTTCAATTGCAATAAGTCTTTCGTCAATCTTCTCAAGTTTCTTTTCAAATTCTTCATGATCTGATTCATGGTCGTCATCACCCTCTGGCATTTTCTCTTCAAGTTTTTCAAGTCTTTCTTCAATTTCTTCAATCTTATTTTTCTTAACATCATTATCTTCGTCTTTATTACCGAACATAAGAGTCTCCTATATTTTTAAATGGTTATGGCGAAATTGTCAAGAAAAAAGTAGGCTTTCTTGATGGTCAAATCTAGTGTATCGTTTTATCACCATAATCTTCATCGTCAATATAGTCGTCCAAATGTTCTTTCAACTTATCATACTTTTCTTGGTGGTAACTATCGACAAGTCTTTGGTGAGACTCGCTAGTCATGAAACCACCACGTTCTTCAGCAATGTCTAATTGCTTTTCATAAAACGTACTTAAGCCTGTTGATGTTTTTGCAGAATATAGTATATGATTATTTTTTACTGCTACTGTATCTTCCTCTGTATATGGTCTTACCCATCTTATTAATGCTAATGACTCTACAATACCTGTTTCAACAAATCTTGGTATTGTGTGAATACGTAAAGGGTTCTTTACCGAAGTATGAGTTTCGGTTTCTTTTGTTATCTGACAAACTATTTCCTCGCCAGTCGTTAGCTTTAATAAGTGATATTTCATATGTTTAGTGTATCTACTTTGTATGTAAACTCCTCTTCATTGTATATATTTATTCGTTCTTGAAAATGCAATAGTGTAAAGTTTTTTTTATTGCCGTGTGATAAGTCGTCTGATATGTCGTATAATCTAACTGCGTCCTTTTGTTCAGACTTTCTTAGACCACGACCTATTGATTGTAAAACTTTTATACGAGATTTATATGGGCTTGCAAAAACAACATTGTGTAGATTACGAATATTAATGCCTGTGGAAAATACTCCGTAAGAAGCAAGAATGAGAATGTTATCTTTTTTCTCAGCCAACGCTCTAATCTGTTCTCTCTCATTTGTTCCTACTCCGCCATGTACAAAGTGAACTTCTTTGTCAAGGTCTTGCATCATATCATTTAAAACTTCGCCATGTTTCTCTACAAGTTGGTAAAGAACAAGTGTATTACCTTTTAAATTTTTACAAAGATTGTAAATGAATTGATTACGTTTTTTGTTTTGCACCAGGAAGTTAATTTCATCGATATAATTAAAATCCTTACATTGCTTACTTATATCGGCTGGATGCTTTAGGACAATACAATCGATCGCCAACTTGGCAATTGTCTCAGCATCCATTAAAGCTTTAGTTGTTGTTACTTGTTCTACTTCACCAAACAATCCCTCTAATACTAGTCTATGAGTTTGTGTTCCGTCTAGTGTGCCTGTAAAACCAAAACGATAAGGACAGTCTTCTAGTTTAGTCATGATGCTTGTTAAAGATTTTGCTTTAAATAAATGTGCCTCATCACCTATCACACATTGAAATCTATCAAAGAATTTTTTACGTTCTTTATAGATTGATTGCCATGTGGATATTGTTATAGGTTTTTTGCTAGCCTTATCGTGGCCAGAATATATTTTATGAATATGCGAATCATCCCAACCATAAGATATAAAATCACTTGCCATTTGTTCTACTAAAGAAGTTGTTGGTACTATTATCAAAACATTAACACTTGATAATTGTAAGTATCTCACTATCGCATAAATTATCGCAGACTTACCAGACGCAGTAGGTGAGACAAATAATTTTCTTTTGTTTTCTAATGCTTTGATAAAAGAGTCATATTGATAATCATACAATTCAAATGGCATCTTTAGACTGTCAATAAATCCTTTGGCGTCATCGTCATTAATCCAACGCAAAACTTCGCCATCTGATATTGTAAACTCTATGCCATTTCTTTGACAAAACTGTTTGATGTATGGCAACAATCCGACATAAATTAGACGAGTGTTTTTTGAAAATAATCTTATCTTACCATCCCACATCCTATTACGAACAGTCGGCATAAACTTTGCACCTGGCACTTCAAAAGTAAAGTAGTCAGATAACTCTTGGGCGATTGCGTCTGTTGTGTCTATATGTAAATAGACATCGTTCTTTTTATTAATTAACATTTTTGTAATATGACAAGATTGTTGACAGTTAATATTTTTCTTGCTTGTTTATATAAGTTAACCCAATCGTCCACAAACTTTGTAACATCCTCTGATAATTTGTAATCGTGAAATATCGCATAACCATTTTCCTCTAGATTATCCCAATAATTCATCGTGTCTTTTCTAACACTTGTAAAACTATGTTCGCCATCAATAAGTAATGTGCCAAACATTTTTTTTGTTGACCACTTATGTGAGTCCTCTTGAACATGCATAAATCTTTCTATATAAGACAATGGTAAATATTTCATAACGTCTTTTAATTTAAATTTCATATCAATTGACACGACTTTTCTATCTGTATCTTTTGTTGCATCCAACAATATAACTGTAGAACCACCTTGACCTATTTCAAGGATATCGCCATAAGTTTTTGTTAATATGAAGTTATCGAGGAAAGTGTATTCCTCGTCACACATTTGTTTAATTGGATTAAACCATTCCAGCTTCGAATTTTCGCCATTCAATCGCATTTTTTATATCCCACCCTCTAGATTGAATTGACCTTTGAACACCTTCTAAAAATTTAACAGTTGTTTCTAGATACACTATTTTATTTTTTGCGTCAATAACTTCTTGGTCAGATTCAATATAAATGTTTAAATCTGTTTTTAAAACTTTTAAATCAAATGGTTTTGATGCATAAACTTTAGCATCTGATTTACCACCATAGTATTCCCATTTGTCTCGGTACATTTTTGTATATTCACCTTTTGCTTTCGCAAGCAAAAATTCAAAGTTAGTTTTGTAATCAAGATACTTTGCATACAGGTCTTGATTACGTAAACTTTCTGTATCTAAATGTTCTTTATCTACAGGTAAGTCTTTATATGTTTCTTTTTTTAAATCATCTAACGTCATTTGATATTTTTTGTATAACAGGTACTATTCTATTATTCACTTTCATTGTTTTTCTATTAATAGGAAAAACTTCGTTTATTGGTTCCACAAAATCAAAACTGTAAACACAACTATGTCTAGTTGCAAATTGCATTGGCATAACTTTGTCAAATTCCATACACCAATTCCAAAGTTCGATATGTCTATAATGATTGATTATATAGATTTTTGGTGGATTTGTCAAGGAATAATCTAGGTTATACTCTGGCCCAACATTGTCCATAATGACATCATAAGGTTTATCAAATACAAGTGTCTCTGTGGCATCTTGTAATTTAAATTCATACTTACCCTTGTAAGAAAATAAATCTTTATACTTGTCTTGTAATGCTATTGAGTTATGCTGTCTATAATAGAAACTGTTGTCTATGTTTAAACATTCTTTAACGTTATTACCGTATTGTGCTATGAAAAAATCTAAATTAGGACCACCACCGATACACTTAACAGTCTCAACATTTTTAAATAGATTGTTAAGTATCTCGTATTGTTCTAATTCAAAATCCCAAAAGTTATTTTTATTATCTTTGTATAGATTATATATTTCTGTCCACTTGACATTCACAATTCACACACTCGCATACTTTTATTTTTAATAATTTTATTATTATACCTCTTAACCAGTTCATTTGTCAACTCCTATAATTTGACTATTGTATATAATTTGTAAGAGAAGTCTGCCGTTGTCTTGATGTACTGAGTATCAGCAGCTTCTTGATCAAAACTTAACGCACCTATTGTTGTAGGATATACGTCTTCAAACCTTATCTCTGCCACAGGGTTATTTTTATTTGAAAGTATGGTTAGTGTTGCATCTGAAAACATTGGATTAGCAGGTGTGGATTGTTGAACATCACCTATATCTAAAGAGTTTCCTTGAGTTGCACCAGTAGTGACAGACGTTTGACTTCTAAAAGTTTTAAATTGTTGTCTTGATTGTGGAAATCCTATAGCAGTTAACCAATCATGTAATTCTTTATAGTTTTCTAGATTTTCATCTACTAGAAAAGATATTGATAAAGGTTCAAAAGTAACTTCATCGCCTTGTACAGGTATTTGTTTTAGTGGTGTAGGAAATATTGCATCTCCTAGATTTATACCTGGTAGATTACATGCAGTCACAAAAAACTCAACTTTAGGTAATTGGTTTATCACTAGTCTAAATTGAGTTGGTGACAGATAATCTAGTGTCGTTGGTTGTCTTCTTATTGCCATGGATATCCTTTACATAGTATTTATATGCTTAAATAAAAAAGGGCGCCGAAGCGCCCTTTTTTGAATTTGGTATTGTAACCAAGATTACATCAAGTTTGTAACTTGTACTCTTCTGTAGTACTTGTTAGTGTTCGCAGAAAGTGTAATTGCACCTTCAGCAGAAGCAGCAACAGTACCAGTATGGAATGGGTTAGCAGCCATACCGTATCTTGTTTTGAAACCAATTTTTGGTTGGAATGAGTTCTCACCTACCGCTCTAACCATTTGTAGAGGTACATAAGGACAATAGAATACACCAGCATCGTACGGTGAAGTTCCTTTGTATCCTACTACGTAGTATTGTTTAGCAGCTACGTTTGCAGCGAATGGGTCGATGTAAACTCTGTATCTTCCATTTAATACACCAGCAAAAGTAGTTGTTGTGTCATCTACGTTTAGGTTAGTTGATAAAGCAGGTGTGTAGTCTAATACGCCAGCCATTTGAAGAGCAGATGCAACGTCAGCACTTGTTATGATGATGTTACCTTTTCCTCTTCTTGTTTCTTGACCGATAGCATTTGCATCTCTTTCGATTGCAAATAATAGACCTTTAAACTTCTCAACAGACCATCTTCCGTTTGAGTCTGTGTCTAAGTCAAAGATACCTGCAGTTGTTGTGTTAACTTGAGCACCTTTTACAGCTGTGTTGTAAATTGTTCTTACAACTTCTCTGTTGATTTCCATTAAGATTTCGCTTGATAAGATGTTAGCAAGTTCTGTCTCAGCATCTAAACCATGGATTGCTTTTAAGTCTTGAGCTAATTCCATAGTGTATTCTGCTTTAAGAGCTCTTGTTACCGCAGTAACAGTATGTTTCTCGATTGAGAAAGCCATTTCTGCGAATTCATCTGAACCATCACCTAAAGTCTCACCTTGTGCAGTTGTCATACCAGTTACGAAACTGTATGTACCAGCAGATGGCGAATCGTTAAGTACAGCTGGGTTAGTACCTGATTGGTCTCCACCACCTGTGTCACCTGCAGCATCCTGGTTGGATAGATCAGGTATTAATGGATCAGCTAAAGCTTCTTTACCATCTTGCGATGTTGCTCTTGCTCTCATTGCGAAGATAAGACCTGTTGGACCGCTCATAGGTTGAACGCCACAGATATCGTAAGCGATTAGGTTTGGCATACTTCTTCTTACTAGTGAAATTAGGATTGGGTCCCAATTGTCAATAGCAGCACCTGTTGCGTTGATTGGTGCAGCCTCACCCAAGAATGCTCTATCTTCTTTCATAGATTTTTCTTGGTTTTCCAAGATTAAAGTAGTAACAGCTCGTCTGTACGCATCACCGATTTTTGGTAATTCGGGATGTTCTAGGACTGGCTGCCACTTTTCTTGTAGATGTTGTGTTTGAAACATTAGTTTCTCCTTTTTATATTCTACTATTTATTAGTTTGCACTCTTTACAGCTTTTCCGATAGCGGACATATATCTGCTCATCGGTCCGTCAGTAACGTCCTGTACAGCGGTGCCAGTTTCTACTTCATCATTATTTGTTTCAGTCAATGGCTTTTGTCTAGGGAAGTAGTTTTCTTTGATAGTGTTTAACTTTTCAGTATAAGCATCTTTATCAGTATATTCTACTTCTTTTGCCAATGAATCAAACTTTTCAATTTCTGTTTCAGTTAAGTCAGATGTAATTTCAGACTTTACTGATTCCTTAATTAGATTACCTTCAGATCGTCTTGACTCAACAACTTGTTGAGTAGTTTCTTCAAGTTTTTTCTCTAATTTAGAAATTTTATCAGCTTGTGCTTCTAGTACGTCATATTTCTCAGCAGGTACATCGATGTAGTGATCTTCAAACAATTGTTTTAGACCTGATATGAAGTCTTCAGCGATCTCGCCTTTTAAGCCTCTTTCGATTGCTAATTCATTTTCTTTCATCCACTCAGTTACAACGTAATCTAGATAACCATCAACTTTTTCTGTTAATGATTTTTTAGTCTCTACGATTTCGTCTCTAACTTCGTTTTGATACTCTTCTTCAAGTCTTTTGATCTCTGCTCTGATTTTAGACTTGACAGCAGTTTCGAAAATTGTTGCAGCTTTTGTTTTGAATTCTTCAGATAAAGAGTCGTCAGCATTCATAAGAGCTTGAACATCTTCTTGAACGTTGATGTCTTTCATTCTTGCTTCTACTGCTTCATCTTTTTGAACTTCTTCTTTTTTCATACCATGAGCCATGTCTGACATGTATGCCGCATGAAGTTTTTCCATTTTGTCTTTCTTCATTTTGTCCATACCATGCATCATTTCTTGGTACATTTCGTCTTTAGTTTTGTCAGCAGCTGCAGAATGATAAGAGTTGTACATCTTCATCATGTCTTCTTTTTTCATGCTTTTCATTGCTTTAAGCATTTCTTTTTTCATATCATCATGAGACATCTCTTTTTGCTCTTCGTCTTCTTTGTCAGAATGTGCGTCTTCAGATTTTTCGTCTTCTTTATCTTCTTTATCTTTTGACTCGTCTTCTTTATCTTCTTCGTCTTCTTCTTTGATTTTCTGCATTGCGTCTGGTTTGCCTTCACCCTTTTGTTGAGCGTCACCAGAAACTTCTTTTGCTTTTTTAGAAGCCTCTTTACCTGGGTCAGTAGCATCTTTAGGGTCTGTTACTGCTTTACCTAGGTCTTCTGGTTTGTCTTCTCCACCGAGTGCTGGCTTGATTTTGTCCATAGGTTCTGCTTTGACAGCAGATTTTTTTGGGGCATCAGGAGCAGTACCGTTGGCTTCTTCTAATTCAGCCAAAACTTCCGCTTCTAATTCCTCTATGGTTTTGTCTATTTCTGTAGCCATTGGAATGTTCTCCCTTTTATTTTTTATTTAGTACTATTATTTATAAAACTTGGCACTTTTAACTCAACATTTTTAAGAATTTTGCGAATTCTAATGCCTTCATTTTATCTTCTCTTAATCGAGTTCTCTTCTCAATCCTTTGTTTCATCTCAAAAACTTCCGCCTCGACTAAATTACCATGGTCCCACACCCACTCTTTACCTTCCATAATTCCTTCTACGAAAGCGTTTGGAGCAGATGGGTCTGCCACGATATCCCCTGCTGTTGCAAGTTTGAAGTCGCTTCTCACATAGTTAGCACCGCCTCTTTGGTCTAAACTTCCCATACCCCTTGATGATACACCGAGAGTTGCACCCTCGTCCATAAGGTTTTTTACGATTTCACCCATCGGAGTCGACATGATTTTCGCTTCTCCTACAAAATTATCGCCCTCTGGTTTTAGTTCAGTTATCATATGTGATACTCTGTCTAAATTAACCGTTGGACCTTCTGGGTGACCTAATTCACCAAAGGCTCTATTCTTTTTAATATAATCTCTGTTATAGTTTGCAACCTCTTTCATCAAAACTTCTTTCGGATATACTCTTCCGTTTCTGTTTTTGATGTTAGATTGCATGAAGATGCCTTTGATCTTATACTCTTTCTTACCATTTTTCTCTTCAATTAAGTAATTGTTTTGAGAAAAATCAGTTGCTTCTGTTATTAGTTTTACTTTACTCATAATCCTAATCTAAGTTATCGTATCCGTCTGTTTTCTTTAATTTTAAAATTATGAAACCAACAGATGCACTTGAATTTGTTAATAGAACATCGCCAGTTACACCTGAACCAGCATTGTTTTTGATTGTCGGTAATGATTGTGATGTATTAAACGCTCCATTACCATTTAAAGATAACGCAACAACATTTGAAGTTGCATCAAATAGAATATCTGTTTGTGAACCTACTGACCATTGACACGCAACAATCGATAGTTTTGGGCCTGAGTCATGTCCAGCTAGAGCTGACGCATCAACAACCGTTGCAGCTGAGTTTGTGCCAGTAGTTGTTATTTTAACAACGTGTTCGAAATCTGAATCTACCAATGTTTGTAATACTACTGCCATTTTTATTCCTTATTTCATAAATCCGATGGCCTCTTTTTCGAAGTATCCTAGCAAGTCTTTTTCACTCACTCTGAACCTCTTTGAGACATCCGATATAGTCTTTTCAAAAGTATTTAGGAAATTTTGAGGTTTGGCGTCCATTTTTTTAAAGATTTCATCAACTGCCCTCTTCATTTTTGGCGACAGTTTTCTATATTCTTTAGTCTTTTTGAAGTCGTCTGCCTCGAAAACTTGACTGTAAACCTCTCCAAACTTCATTGTTTTACTCTTTTTCTGTAACTTCAGGTTCTACCGCATCTTGCGCTACTGGTGCTTCAGGTTCTACCTCTGTAATATGATCTCTTACAAAACCTTTTGCTACTTCTTGTTTTTTGTTATCGATAGCCATTGCTATTTTATCTTTCATAGCATCCTTGAAAGCATCCTCAGCATCTAAGTTGCTACCTGTGTGTAACGCATCTATAATTTTATCACTAGACATCTTGTTCATCTCCTATATCATCTTCTGGTGGTTCTTGATTATCGGCAGGTTGACCTGTTGGTCTGTTTGTGACACCAGAGTTAGGTGGTAAATCTACTCCACCATCTTCCACGTCAAGACCTGCTTCTTTGTTCATTTGTGTTTTCATCTCATCAATTTCGTGTTCAGTAAATTTAAGTACATTTTGTTGTACCCATTTCTTACTAAAGAATGTTCCTACAAAACTTTCTATAGCTCCTAATTGATCTATCTTCTCTCTTAATAATTCTGCATTTTTTAATTCTGCAAAGTTATTGTCTTGTAAGAAATCATAACTAATTCTTTCTTTAATATTATCCCACTCTTCTACATTAATAACACCTTTTAAAACTAATTGTGATTTTAGTATGTCATTAAATAGCGGTGTAAATTTTTTTCTAATCTTTTGTACAAACTTTGTAAACTTTAACTCATCTCTAGTAATCTCTGTTGATCTTCCTAAAGAAAAGTTTTGTTCAGCTTCTAATCTAGAGATTGGCACGTTCAACGCACGATATAATTTTCTTTGGAAGTAAACTATATCTTCTATCTCACCTAAGTTATTTCCACCAGGTAGGGTAGTGATCTCTGTTCCTCTGCCACCTTCTCTTCTTGGTAACCAAAAGTCCTCAAGCATAGACATGTGATTTCTATCATCTCTGATCTCACCTGTTTTTGCATCGTAAACTAATTTGTTTCTGTATCTTTGCATTACATCTTTTAGGTATTGCTCTGCTTTTGCTTTTGGTAAATTACCTACATCAATGTAAAAGATTCTTCTTTCTGGTGCTCTTGATATTCTGTAAATAACAAGACTGTCTTCAATCATTCGTAATTGGTTGACAGGTTTAATTGCTTTGTGCAAGTAAGATAAAACCATATTTCTGTTTGCATCTATTAAACCAGATGGGCAGTACGCTACTGAGTCTGGTGATAATCTAGCACCTATCAAAGTATTGCTGCCTGATCCACCATACATCATACCTTTTGGATTGTAAACGTAATAGTCTTCAGATTTTTTAATTAAGTCTGGTCCAACTGCTTTAGGTTGTTTCTTAACTTCTTTAACTTTTTTGATTTGTCTTGGGTCGATATATCTAACTTCTTGAATACCTAATTTAGGATTTTTACTATCAATAACTTTATGGTAATATAATCTACCATCGATATACCATCGTCTGAATATATCTGGTCCCTTTGTATCAAAATCTAATAATCTTAATACGTGATCAAACTCTTCTCTGATTTTGTTTTTGATTTTTGATGAGTAAACTAAATTATCAGTTATTATTTCTACAGACTGATCTCGTTCGTTCGCAACAATAGCTTCGTTAACAATATCTTCAATTGCACTATCACACTCTGGTTGATTTGCAATATCTCTATATCTACGAACAAGGTCTTGTTCGTTTCTATCTCTACCGTCTTGATCTAGAACTTGAGCAAAGTGCCCACCGCCTGCGATTTCAACTGTGCCATCGTCAGGCGATTTTTGGGTAAACTTTTCTTGACTGTCTGTATCTTTTATTCTTTCGAATTTAAATCCGAATAGCTCTGCCATAATGTACTCCTACTTTTATGTATTTATGTAGGTAAATTAGAAGTTAACGCCACTTGCTTCGAAGTGTTGATATCTCCATGTCACCTCAAACTCTTCCAATGCATTTGTTGATTCATAAGCTACATCAACTTGTGCTAATGTTAATGGATGAGCATTTCTAAAAATGTATGTTTTCAATACCGTGTCATCTCTATCAAGTTGTTCAACGAACAAATCAGCAGAATATTCTGCTGGTGTAGAAACACCAGTATTCTCTACTAGATCATTGATACCGTTCATCCAACGCTCTATTGCGTTTCTTACCATAAAGTCTGTATCATTGATAAATGTTGTTGACCAAGTTTCGAACTCTCTGTCACCTGCGATGTAGATATTTCTACCTCTGAATGGTACAGGTATTTCTCCTAGAGTTTGACCTGGTAAATTTGAAGCTTTTGCTAAAAAAGAACTTCGTCTTACATCTATTCCTATTGCAATACCTGGTGGTGGTGTGATTGTGACTCTAAACTGATTGGGTCTAGCGCCTCCACCGATTAGGTTTGCTTTAAAGTCGTCTATTCTAGCCATCTTACGCTCCTCCTACTTCGGTAAACGCAACACCTGTTCTAGTAGCAATGAAAGATAAAGTTATGAAGTTAATGCTTCTTGCAGGTTTTACAAAAATGTCTGCAACAAACTCGTTTCTATCAATTACTTCACCAGTATTATTACTTGCGTCTGCTATAACTCTGAAGTCGCTTATTCCTCTTCGACCTTGTAAGTCTCTCAAGAATGGCTCAACTAGATTTCTAAATTGTGCTCTAGTAAACTCGTCATTGAACTCAAACAATTGGAATTTAGCAGCTGTTGCTATTGCTTTTTCCATTAATAAGAACAATCGTCTTACGTTTATTCTGTCAAAAGCACTTGGTTTAGTTAATGCAGTTTTATCACCAAATAGTACAACACCTTGACCTGGGAAGTTAACCACTGGGTTAATTCTTGCTCTGTAAAGTATATCTCTTTGAGCTTGGTTAGGGTTGTATGCTAATTTGATTGCACCTCTAATATTACCTCTGTTAAATCCAGCAGGTGAAAAGAAGCTGTCTGCTACTCTGTCTGTATTAGCACATAATCCAGCAATGTCACCATTTAATGGTACAAATCTAAACACGTCATTGTATTTGTCATACATGTATTTGTATCCACTATCGAATACTACGTATGATGAACTAGGACATAGATCAAATGCTGTTTTTACGTTTTCAGTTTGTGTTGTATCGTTAGCAACGTTAACAACTGCACCTCTGTGTGGTGATACGAATGCTACACAGTCTCTTCTTTTTTCAACTAAATCAGTAATCATAGTTACGTGTGTGTCTTGACCACTTGAAGTATCTGCTACGATAGAAGATGGTCCACCGATAACTAAGTTAATATCAATTGACTCTGTATCGCTGAACTTGTCATATGCTTTTTCTATCTCTCCAGCAGTTACAGCGTAATCGTCTGTACCAGATGCTAAATTTGTAGCAGTTGGTGTGTCTACCGCTGTGTATGCTGATGTTGTATCAGTTCCCCAATTCGAACCGCCTGAATTGTGGTCCATCCAATATACAAATTCTGATTGATTGTAAATTACATTTGGATAGTAGTTTGTATTACCTTGAGCAGTTTTTGCATTAGGGTTTTTTGACATGTTTGCAAAAGTTTCAATGATTGCATTTTGTCTGTTTCCGTTTGAATCAACGTCAAAACCTGTGATGTCACCAGTAGTGTCATAAACTACTACATGGATTTCGTCACCTGAACCTCTGCCGTTTTGAGTTGACCATGCAGATGTGCCTGGAGCTCCGTCAAATCTGTCATAAAATCTCCAACGTCTTTTGATAAAAGAGTTATCAGGTATGATGTTATGAACTCCACCGCCGTTAGGGTCGTCAAATCTTTTGATTGTTGCAACGTTAGTTGAAGTATCGATAGCTGTTACTTCATATTGTTTTCCGTCTTCACCAGTTACAGGTGTTGTACCCGCTGAGTCTGTAAAGAAAGATATAATATCTCCAACGTGTATTTCATCGTCTGCTAAATCTATGTTATCTACTGCGATTGATGTTGAACCTACTGCATCCTCACCAACTGTTTGGTTAGATGATGTTAACATTTCTTCGTATGCTGTTGCTGTTGCACAAATAGAAACTCCTATTGAGTTACCGTGTGTTCCAGCTGTTCTTGCAGCCCACTCACCAACACTTGCTTCTCCGTTTGAGAATGAGTTTAGATAGTGATCTGTATCTCTAATTAGTATTGCTGTACCTGATGCAACTGCGTTAACTATTCCACTTTCTGCTCTTACTACTCTCAAAGAGTTTGTGTATTGTAGGAAGTTTGCAGCTGAAAAGAATGTCTCAAAGTTTGAGCTATTCGGTTTTCCAAAATTTTTAATAAGGTCTTCTTCAGACGTTATAGTTGTTACAGATGAAACAGGGCCTTTTTCAAATGCTCCAGCGATTGCACCGATTGATGTTGCTACTGCTGGTACCACATTTGTTAAGTCAACTTCTTTTACCTGAACGCCAGGTGAGACTAAAAATGCCATTTGTTTTCTCCTTTTAAAGTATAGCTATTACTTTTAATTTTATATCTGTATTTATAGATATTTAATTTTTAAAACCTTATTTTTTATAGACCCACCAGATATAAATACTACATTATGCAATCCCACTATGAGAAATACAAAGAGACTATCAAGAAAGTTGCCCGAAGACACTATAATAAGAGGGTCTCTTGGTTAAATCAACACCTTTCTAACAAATCTTGTCAAAACTGTGGTGAGAGTGAAACTATATGTCTTAAATTCTATCCTCATGACTCTCAAATACGTAAAATATCAAAAACAAATGGTATCAATGGTTCTGGTAGACAAGAGATACTAAATTTAATCGATAGTTCAAAAATAATATGTCATAATTGTTGGATTAAATTAGATAATGATCTAATCGAGCTTATCTAACATCGGATAATTAAACAATTCACTTAAATATCTCAAGTAATACTTACCATAAGTCTTAATTAAGTGTGATGATATAAAATGTATTTTAGGACATGTTGATATATCATCTATTGACTCTGATATCTTACCACTTACTACAACTTGAACATCAAACAGATATCTTACAACTTGATAAAACTCTATGTTCCATTTCTCTAAATGTATTACATTATATTTTTTAGATAAATCTATTTGATCTGTAGTATTATTAAAAACTCTTACCATTTTTGGAAAGTAATCTAATATTTTCTTATCGCCTATTACAATTAAAAGTTTATTCATTACCAATCTGTGTCCTTATCTCTAACAACTGGTGACCATCTTGTGCCATAATCATCTACCATTTCTCCTATATTTTCATCTTCTAGTCCGTCTATTTTAAAACCAAAAGGAGTCATATCTTGCTCTATTCTATCTTGGTTATCTGCATACATTCTTTTACGAATATCTTGATCTGTTAATTCTTTGAAGTATCTTTGATCTGTTGCCCATGAAAATAATACTAAGCACATTACCAAATCATCATTACTACCTTCCTCTGCCTGAAAAGAATTACCATGTACTATGTAAGTTGATAATTCATTGATAATATCAAAGTCATCTACAAGTAATTTATCTGACTCAATAAGTTGTTTCATGTTAGAACAACCAACTTTTTTAACTGCCTTTGTTGTCCTTACACCTAGTTGAGCTTTACCGCCAGAGAATCCACTACCCATTATCTGACCAGCTCGTCCACGCATATAACACATAATTATATTATCATATTCTAAATCAAAATGCAAGTTATTTGATACTTGTTCTCCTACATCATTTGTTTCTACTAATACATATGCATGGTTATATCCTCTGGCAACGTGATGTATTTTGTGTGGAAACAGTAAGGGTTTTATCTCATTGTCCTTAAAACACGCAACTACTTTATATGGTATATTAGTTACATCAACTACCACAAATGCTGAAGAGTCGTTCTTTGTTCCTCGTGCAACATCAGCTGTTATAATATACGTGTGATCTTTCTTAGGATTTTCATATACTTTCAATCCCTCATGTTTTACTATAGGTTCTTTGAATGACATCATTCTTAGTTTAGACGCATTGACAAGTGTATTTGTAGAACCTAAAAACTCACACTCAAACTCTGTGGCAAACTGTTGTTCACTAGTATTAGCAATAGTTTCTTTCTTCCACTTTTCATCTCTACCTGGTACCTCTGTCCAATGTACCTCAATTGGTACGTAACTATTTCTTTTGTATTGTGCATCATTCCATATTTTATAGAACATATTCATACCATGTGGTGTAGATACTATTATAACTTTTGTCGATTTACCAGATGATATTGTAGGATATACTGAACTAAAAAATTGCTCTGCAACACTAGACGGAACATAAGCAAACTCATCAAGGAATATTATATTAAATGAACTACCTCGAACTGTTGAAGCAGATGTTGACGCTGCAAGTATTCTACTTCCATTTTCTAATTCAAGACTTCCTTTATTCCACGACATTACACCTTGTTGTAACCATTTGGGTAGATTTTCATATGCAAGTTGTAATCTACCTAATAAGTCTCTAGATGTTGCAGCTTTGTTTGCAAGTATTGCTATGTTTACATTTGGATTAAACAATGCATAATGCAATAGATAAGCGATCATCGTGGTTGACTTACCAGATTGTCTAGGAAGTTTACAAATGGTAAATCTATTATTATGAAAAGTTCCAATCATTTCTTTTTGAAAATTATATGGTTTGAAATCTACCAGACCTTCATCTAGAGAAACAATCTTAATATAAGTTGTGATGAAATACAAAGGGTCATTCATACACTTTTGATATTCCTCAATTTCAGCCTGTGTCCACTCTTTAGGTTGATTAGCTTTCTTTAGATTAGGATTACCTAGATAACTTTCCATTTACATAAACCTCTTTATATCTATTTGTGTTTTTCATTTTAGAAGAACATTTTGATTTACAAATATCTGGCACATCACCATTTGTAATTTTATCAAAAAACTCTTTCCATATCTTACCATTTACAATTTCTTTTATACTATTATTATTTAGATTGTTTTTCCAGCTAAGTAATGTGTCATATCTAACATCTGTTTTTTTACCTAATTGATTTGGCACTAATACATCTGCATCTAACCAACAACATGGTAACACTTGTTTTGTTGTTGATACGTATGGCAATCTTTCTTGCGTCATATATTTGTCATTTTGAATTGTTAAACATTTTGGTCTAAACTCTTCTTTTTCTTCCTCAAACTTTTCTTTAAATTTTTCTTCTTTTGGTTTTAAAAAATCATTGTATCTGCCAGAATGATTTACTTCTAATGTAACACCAATATCTTTTGCCATTTGTATTGCTTGTGTTATCTTATCTTCATTGTAACTAAAAACAATATACTGCCATTTACAATCTATACCCATTTCACTAGCAGTCTTCATAACTTCAAATAGTTTTTCACCATCTTGATTTTCTCTGTATGCAAAACTTTGATAAGGAAGACCATCTATACCAAAACGCCATTCTGCTTTTGGATGTGCCTTAAAACATTTAATATAAAAATCCATAGGTTTATGAGAAGCTGCATTTGATATAGATACTGCCACATCTTTTTTGTATGCAATCTCTAGCATCTCAACTAAATTAGGATTAAATATTGGGTCGCCTAAAGTACCATTAAGAGTTAAAGATGAAAAGTAATCTGTTAAATCTTCCCACTCTTTAATTGTTAAATCTCCACCAGGTATGTCTTTAGTTTTATAATCCCATAAGGTACGAACACATTGAGAACATTGTAGTGTACACTTATTGGTTATATCTAAATCAACACCTCTATTTTTAAAGCCATCATTTTTATAATCAATCATCCTTTTTCTTTTTCAATAGTTTTTGTAGTTCGGCTGTTGAACCTACATACAAAGCATTAGTTACATTTTTGGGAGCATTGTTAGGAACTTCTTTTAATTTTTTCATCTTCTCTTGTAGATCACCAAGTTTTTCTGTTACCTCAGAAACCTGTTTAATTAAATTACCAGCAACTTCGTATGCTCTTGGATGGTCAGAATTTTGAGCGATATCTAATATTCCTTGTATTGCGTCTTGTCCTCTTTCGACTAAATTGTAAAAATTTTCTCTTTGATATTTGTAATCAGAATCTATATCCTCGTCTTCTTTTGGTCTAGGGATAACTTTTTTAGGTTCTGATTTTATAAGTTCTTTATCTTTAACACCTAAAGCATCATTTATTATTTCATCTATTTTATCAGCCATTTAAAAAATACCTTTTCATTTTTGCATCGTCTTGATCAAGATTTATACCACATCGCTTTCTACAAACTTCTGGTGGATTAGTTTTTAACTTATTATTAAATGTTTTCCACGTATCAGAGTTTACTATTTCTTTAACAGTATTTATTTTCAAACTTAAAGTACTATCATATAATTCTGACACTTGTTGTTTATGTGAGTCTAACCAACAACATGGTAAGATATTACCACCAGCTGCATAATACATATTTGTTCTATTTTCTAAACATCTTGGTCTTATTTCAGGTGACATATTATATTCTAATTTTACATTCTTACCCTCAACATCTGTATTTGTTTCTAATAACTGAAACCTTATATCATGATCTCTTGCTAATTTATATGCATCTAATTGATATTCCTCATTATAAGGAAAAACTATATACTGCCATTCTACATCTATACCAAGTTTTTTTGCATCTAACATTCTTTGAAACAGAAACTCGCCATCTTGATTTTTTCTATATTGATGTGATTGATGAGGTAAACCATCAATTCCAAAAATCCAATGAGCATGTAAGTTTGATTCAAATGCTTCATCATATACACTTTTCTTTTTGTGATTAGCTGCGTTATGAATACGAACTTGTTTTTTTCGTATGTAACATAGTTTTAATAATTGATTTAGTTTCGTGTGAAAGATTGGGTCTGATTGACCACCACACATATCTATGATATCAAACTCATCAAGAATTTTTTCAAACTCGTCTATTGTTATTTCACTTTTAACAATAGTATAGTTTTCATCTTGACGATTACAACCACCACATTTAAGAGTACACTTATGAGTTATATCTAAATTTATTTCTTTCATTCATTATATAATTATTCATCACTACCTTTTTCCTCATTAAAATTTTTAGCATCTTCAAAGAAAGCAGTTGTTTCATTAAATCCAAAATCATCATCTGCATCAGCAGTGGCTGGTGAAGGTGTAACTGTATATCTTTGTTCTCTTGTTGGTGACTTATCTGGTAAGTCTGTATATTGATCAACTTGAACTCTTTTGATAACTTTGCTATCAGTTACAGGTCCGTATAGATAAAATTTAGAAGTAAAAGATAAAGTATAAACAATTGCTCTTCTTTCTGTAAAGTCACCTCTATAACTATCCTCATATCCTATAGAGTTTAAAACAATTGGTACATCTCTTTTGATGCCCATGTCTGACATATCATTTATTGTTACAGTATAGTCTGGTTGAAAGAAAGGTAATATTTGTTCTATGATTTGTAAAGCATCATCTGATTGTTTTGCCATAATAAATAATTCAAAATCTAGATTATAAGGAACTGGCATGAATTGAGTTTCTAACTGACTTGTAGAACCAGATTTTGATTTCTTAAATTTTTGAACTCTATTTAATTTTCTTGTGGTGTCGTATGCCATGTTTTGTATTTCAAAACCAATACGAGGTAAAGTAATTGCAACTTTACTTGTTAGATCAGCATCTTGATCTAATCTTGCTAGAAACTTTTGTTTTGGCCCATACGCCAGAGGCACCTTCATTTTTTGAATGATGTTGCCATTATTATCTTTTCTAACTAAATTGATATTATTAAATATCGTACCAAATGAGACAACCATCTTTCTGATTGTTTCGTGATAAAATTGTGTTCCTAACATTAATTACTTTCCCCAGCATCACCGAAAGGGTTTCTTTCAGAGAAGTCTAGTATTGTATCATCTTGTTTATCAAACAACTCATTCTGAGCTGTCTTATCTGTTACAAAGTCTCCAACTATGTATGTCTCTTGAATTAGATAGTTTGTACTTACTGAGTCATCTGCTTGTTCTAGTAATATGTTATCACCAACAGACCTACTATCATCTTCGTGTACAACAACATCGTTGTCTTCCATTAATAACGTATCAGTTTGTGTTGCGTTTGTAAAGAATTCTAAAGCGATACTTTCGTTATAAGCACTTGATGCCTCAAGTGTGAACTGGTGTCCTAAAGTATCAGAGGTTAGAGCATCTTCAACAGCATCAATATCTGATATGCCAGTATTTAGTTCCTCGCTAGAGTATTCAAATTGTCTGCATCTTAATTTATATACAGGGTTATTATCTAATTGATGAAATGGTTCATCATGATCTACGAAAGATATCTCAAATAATTTTTTTAGTATAGGATGAAAAACTAGATCACCTTCTAGTGGTCTTGTTGCAAACTCACCAAGTGTGTCATCTTCTTTTCTCAAGTAAGCAGTTTCAAAAGAAGCACTATCGTTATTTGTAGTATTGGCAGTAATAGTACCACTTTCTAAAAGTATTGAACCCTCAGTAGTATCTGTACCACTTTCGATATCTATTTGACGAGCAACGTCATCAAATCTTTTTCTATGCACAACAAAAGTAATCTCGTTTCTGTTTTCAAGACCAAACTGTTGCATGACTTCTTTCTCACCTTGAAAACCACCTGCAGAGTCTTCAACATACATTTCTATAGTTTGTGCTTTATTAAATTGAGATAAACTGTCTTCGCCAAATATATTATCTCTGGCTTGTAAACTTCTATCAATATAATTTACATCATGACCATATATTTGTATAGACTCTTTTACCAAGTCTGAATATAAATTTTTTTCTACGTCTAATGTAGTGTTATCTGTTTTGAATAGACTGTTTACAGCCATGACGTTAACCCTTAATTATCATATCGGGGTATTGCATGTTTTGTATTTGCTCTTCTAGTCTAGTTATCTCTTCTTGTGCTTGAGTGTATATTTGTTCACCATTCATAGTAACTCCACCCAACATTTGCACTTCGTTAAACTTCGATAAGTTTTGACCCCATTGTTTTTTTATTAATGCTGTTGCATATCTTTTAAGATGCATATCGTTAAATAAATCTGTATATGTGGCAGGGTCAATTTTTCTATAACACTCAATAATTAGGTAATCATTTTCTTTAATGTCATTTGACCAGTCCATATCGATATATAATCTTCTTTGATGTTCATAAAATCTAATTGGACTTTCACCTACCAATAAATGTGACAAGTAATCAAGATGTTGCATTGTCATTTCGTAGTGTATAATACTTGTTGAGGAAAAATCATATAGGTCATTTAATCTCAATTGATATCTGATATCAAACATATTGTTTGTAGCTGCATTATCGAAACTAAAAATTTTTAAAACAGAAACTACAGAGTCAGGCATTGGTATATAATTTTTACCTTCTTCGAATGATGCTGTGACTGAGGTATCAGCAATATCTGTTGCTGATGTTGTTGCGTTTGAAGCTCCTCTTGTGATATCGTCTGCTGTAATTTTATATTTGAGATACATCTTCTCAATACCATCATAGTAGTAATGGGAGAAATATTGTAATGCTTCGTCTAATCTATCGTCTGCTTGATCATCTGTAACGTTGATTTGTACGGCACCTTTACCTAAATTTCTCAGGCAATATTCTTTTAACGTACTCTTTGAGTTTGGATTGGCCATGTATTTTTCCTTTTAAGTATTTATCTAAATCCCTTTTTGGTCGCCATCCCAAAGATAATATGTCCTTGATATTTGCAGTATTATCAAGACTTTCGCCAGCATGACCGTCTTTTGTTGGTATATTTTTCAAGTATTTATCAACTAACTCATCAACTTTTACACCTTTTCCACTTGCGATTTCATATGTATGTTGTGTCCAATCCATATAAAACTCTTTTCTATATATCAACAATTTTATTGCATCAACAACATCTAACACATGTATAAAATCTCTAGTATGTTTAGTTTTATATTCTAGTGTTCCATCAATCATTTTTTGAGTTAACATGGTAGGTCTACACCCTGGTCCAAACACATTAGTAAATCTTAGTCCTATATGTTTACCAGTTGCTTTCGCTACTGCCTCCATTGCTTTTTTAGAACCTGCATATGGGTTTTTATGCCAATTATGTACATTTGAAGATGACGCATACACACATGGTATTTTAAGTTTAGCACATAATTTAAATAAATTAATAGACCACTCAACATTTGTTTCGTACCATTTATCTGGTGCGTTAAAAGATTTACGAACATCTGCTAAAGCTGCTAAATGCACAACCCTATCAAATCCTTTTAAATAATCCTCTGTTATATCCCTAAAGTTTCTGGCATTAGGTTGACCTTCGAAGTTTCTACCATGTAAATCCCACCCTTGTACTTCATGATCATCTAATTCTAACTCTTCAACTAAATGTCTTCCTATGAATCCAGCAGAACCCGTAACTAATATTTTCATTGACAATTCCTATATAAATATCTATAATGTAATGTACATATTAACAAATTGAAAGTGGTTATGTCAAGGGTTATTTACTCAATATATATCGATATTCCTAAAGATAAATTAGATTTACACGATACACATATTCTTAAAGAAAACGAAACGCCGATGAATATCAAGATGAAACAGGCGTTTATAGATCACTATGATAAACTTATCGAGACGAAAAAACGCTATGCAGA